>Ga0181412_1000078_pt1 | contig 36139 bp, 49 predicted proteins | sample 35SPOviralmetaG_FD_130113 | JGI IMG/M metagenome (GOLD analysis project Ga0181412, IMG submission 130113) | Marine viral communities from the oligotrophic San Pedro Time Series (SPOT) site, San Pedro Channel, CA, USA - 35 SPOT_SRF_2012-08-15 | ecosystem: Environmental > Aquatic > Marine > Strait... | reverse complement strand
TGCGGTCTTTGCGAGGATAAATCAACATTACGCAGCCACAATTAAATTCCACTTTGCGGGTAAATTTTCGAGTCATAGTTATTCACCACTATAAGGGGATTCATCGAAGCATTGGGGGCAAAGGCAGATGGTTTTCATGTTTTTTCGGACACGACATAGGGTGAGTTCGTATTCGGGGAACAAATTGTCGCAGCCAGTGCAAGAAGTCATTTCCAAGTCAGTCATAATGATTTTTGGGATAACGGAGAAGCGGTGTATGTTGCACAAGTGGATATATTTATCACCGTTAATCCAATCAATTAAGATGCAACCACAATCAAGGGTTTCTTTGATACCGTAAGGTTTTAGGTCATACTTTAAGATTTGTTCGGGGGTGTGAGGTAATACAATGTCAATGTAGTCATCGTAAGGTATGTGGTCGTCGTCAAACCAATCGGCAACGCAAGGGTAGCAAATCTTTTCAGAACCGCCGTCGCCACCAGATAGGTTGATGTATTGAGTTACAGGACAATCACATTCGATGCAAGTTCCAATCACCCTACCTTTGTTTACCGGTTCACGAGCCGGTGTTTGTTCGCAAGTTATTTCTTTTTTCAGTTGTTTATGGGTTTTTTCCATGTTTATACATACAGGTCGCCGGTATATATATGTTGCGGTATTGAACTCTTGTATCATTGTTTCGCCTCGATAGGGGGGAATGGGCTTAACACCCACTCCCCCGCTTACATTCCGAAAATAGTTATCCGAAAAAATGTCCTTACTTTTTAGTGTTGCACTTTAGGCACCATAATTCTTGATGTAGTCCACCGCACTTGCTTGTTGGTTTCCAACCCCATTCGGTCATAATTCGCTTAACGCATTCATCACACCAAAAAATTGAACTAGCCGTCTCCCCAGCATCGTAGTCCCTTGTTGATGCACTTTCTAATACATTGATGGCACGAAGTATGCGAAAACACATACCTCGCCAAGCATCAATATCGTCATAGCAATCGCCTTCCAAAGCCAAAAGACTACGCCTTACCCACCCATATAGGGTGCGTATATCGCGCGCATCTTCAAACCGCATTTCTCTTTTTTTATTCATTTTTTCACCTTCTTTTTCTTTATTTCCTTTTTTTATTCTTTCTAGGATTATGTCAATACAATCCTTACAATGGTTTAACCAACCTAATTCGTCATCCCATATCTCGTGTCCACATTGACACTTGATGTTATTCACATTTTCCGCTTTATCTTCTTTTATCATTCTATCACCTATACCCTACGGGTAATCAGCCCTAGTAGTGTTAGTATATAATGGGGTCGGATTGTTGCTCTTAGTGTGTTTATACGAGCTTTGGGTATATTTTCTAAGTTATGGTGGGGGGATATAGTGCAGCAGACCCCCTTCGAAAAAATGTCATGGGGATTCGTGCAGTATTCTTACGGCCCGCCTCGAGTTTTTTTTTTAAGTTACCTTCGAAAAAAAGCTTCACTCATTCGTGCAGAGGCAAGTTGAGATTTTTTTACAACTCATCTTACGAAATAAGGCGGGAAACAAGTTGCAGACTGCATCACAAGAGCCGACCTACTGGGGGGTTTATATAGTAGTAACCGCTAAGTTTAACTGCCCCGAAACGAAGACGGGGTAGGATGGTGTCCCTTGTATGGCACAAAACAAGAAAACAAATAAAAAAACAGAAACCAAAGCCGAGCCTGTCTTGCCGACAGAGCCCAAGGCGGGTGTTTTCGTTAAGACCACTGATGGCACTAAGAGCCAGGTTGGTAGTCTAAGAATGAGAACACGCGATTACCTTGACGCAGTGAACAAGAATATCAAGATTGAACTTGATAAACAAAGTGAAGCTGCAGCACATGGCAAGACCGGTTTGGTAAGCCTAAGAATAGACGAATGCAAAGCCTTGGTGAAGGTTCTCCAGACAATGGAAGATGCCTTTATGCTCGGCTGGTGCGAAGATGCAAGCGCTGCAAAGAACCTTAAACTTAAGGAAGATATTGCAAAAGCTTCAGCAAAGCTTAACGGCCTTGCTAACGGCACAATTAAGGCATTAAGTCCAGAAGAGAAGAAAGCAGCCCAGCAACTTGCAGATGCAAAGATTGCTGAAATGGCACGACTACAAGCTGAGCTTGAAGCCGTCGCTGCTTCTTTAGACCTTTGAGGATAATCTTTTCGGTAAGCTTGAAGAATGAATTTAAACTTATAATATGGTGAACAAGATAGTGTAATAATTAGAAGCGGGGGATGAAACCCGCCTTAGCGCAGGCCACGAGACTTGCGGTGAAAACTGGAGGACTAAGGGTTCATGCCCTTGGCCTCCTTTTTTTGCTCATATCAAAAAAACAAGTTGTGATGCACGATTAGGCTCGGCCACAAGCAATAAAACTTCTATGCGAAAATAAGGTGCAGAAAAAGATTCAGGAAATTGTGTGTGTGTGCTTGGAGTAGGGTTTTTGCTCCAGATGACGAAAATAAAATCATCCCCCCGCTCACAAACCTAAAATATCCTTACGATATAATGTTGCAGAAAATTTCCACGCTTTCAGTTATAATACTCCGTAAAATCTCGGGAAATGAATAAGCCCGTCATCTCACAAGTTCCGTGAATACTGACAAGTTATATACAAGGTCGCTACTTCCGTGTTCCGCACCTTTTATATAGTTGAACGCACATGACTCATTATGGGCGGGGAATCCGAAACACAACTTACCATCTCCAACAACCCCCCGTCTGTAAAAATATGAGGTAAGATAAATGTATATACACAACCCCAAGGAATATATCTCGGTAAAGCGGGATGAAAAGGCGAGCCAAAAAACTGGACTTACAGTTAAACACTTTGCGGTGGGAGACAAGAAAGTCAGCTCTTTGGTGATATTACAAAAGAAGAACACATCATGCTACGCAGTCGAGATTGGACTGGGTATGGAGTATGTGCAAGGTGGCTGGACAGTCAAAAAGCGTCTGGCCTATTGGGATAACAGCGGATTAGCCGAACCCAAGCTTGCTGTGCAGGGCTTTGCTCATCTAGGGCAAGAAGCATGGTGTATGGGAAGTATCTATTCTTCCTATCATATCAACTCTAAGGTTCTTGATTGGTTTTGCTCTATGGATGGCAGGTTAGCCACCCAAGTAGCATGTATGGAGTTAGCAAAGGCACACGCCCTTAAGGTTAAACTATTGCAGGCAGAACTAAAAGCACAACAAGACTTATTCAATATGTTCGAGGTGGAACTATGACTGATGAATACCAAGAACACACCGCCTACGATGGCTTGTCTAAATCCGAGTGCTTCGTATGCAACGGTATCTCCAGCTTCCCATGTCCAGAAAACAATGTTTACTGGAGACCGGTTGATTCAACTGGTTGGTGGTATTGCAAGAATGATTGTTGTAATGTACTTAAATTCAATCGCTCAGTCCAAAGAGCGTATGTCATCTTAACTACCTATCGTAATAAGAATCAGATAGGCTTGGTTAGTGTAATGGAACTCCAAACACGATTAGAAGATGGGGGCTCCGAGTAATGTTTAATGTATGTAAGCGTTGCTCGACCCGTAAAAATGTCTTCGGTGTCATGGTCTTCTATGGTCAAACTCAATATCTATGTAGGAACTGCGACGAGTCAATAGTATTACTAACGGCTCTAACCAATGCAAGAACTCAGGTATCTGTAAGAACCTTGGAGGAATCACAATGAGTAAACAATGTTGTTTTGTCTGTAATGAAACCAAGCAAGGCGGAAAAATGATTAGGCCTTACAAGAGCACATTCGCTCATCGTAAACCAGATAAGTATATCTGTCGCCTTTGCTTTAGTCGGTTTGACTCTAAGGGTGCATGGCATCAGAAAACTCAATGGTTCACTATCCCTTACGAGTGGAATGAACATCTCTACAATAAATATGTTAACTTCTATGAGGGTGTTTATCGAGAAAACCATGTCGAGAGTAAAGTATGGGAGAAACTTGGTTATACCTATGATAAGATTTGTGTCGATTCTGACTCCACAACCACCGCTGGTTGGGGCATCAAACTTGAGGCGGGCTATCACCATCGGTATGAGCTTCACGACCAATGGAAGGAGCAATACGAAGAGTTCAAGAAGCAAGACTATGGTCAAGATTACTACTACATGAAGTTAGGCTTCGAACAAGGAGGCCGTGACTATAACTTCTATGCGTGGCCTAAGTCATGCCGACCTATGCAAGACATGTTTTATGTTGGCGAGTTTTATGTCAACGAGCATTATGGTGGCGCAGAAGAAGGAGGTTGGTGGTATTCTTCCGAGGAATTGACCCACTGGACTACATTCCCGACTCGCAAATCTGCAGAAGATTATGTTCAAGGTCGCAACAAATATCTTAACTTTACTAATCCGAGCCGTTTTGCTCGCACTATGGTTCTTCCTATGGAACGCCCATTCGAGAGGCCTTTCTATGAATGAGCAAGACGCAATTAGGAATCTTGCTAGTGGTATGGTAAGCGTTTTGGTGTGGGTAGAGAATCACCCAAAATTAGAGTTAGCGTATGTTGGTGCAGTTAAAACCACAAAGTCAAGGTTTAGGTCTATTTACAGACGACCTTGGCGTTTCAAACTTCCGGTAGTAGCACAATCTGCTCACCTTTCATTAGAGTGGGTTGCAAACTATTTCTTGGAGGAGGTAAAAGAAGATGACTAAAGATACTAAAATAGATGTTGAGATTGTTGACAAAAACTGCTCTAAATGTGGTAGAGCCCCAAATTGGAGATATATGGATAAGTTTCCTCATAAGAAAATAACAACAACCTCACATATATTAAGCGGGTGTCCGTTTATAGAAGTAAGGTTTGATTGTATTTCTTGCGCTGACCAAATAATTCAAAGTCAGCAAGAAAAGAAAAAGAAGTCTGATGGCTTCTTTGATTTAGGCTCGCTATTTACAAGTGGGGAGGTAGAATAAGATGACTAAACAATTAGGAGCAAAAGTATATTTGTTAGAGAAGAAGGCTGTAAGAAGAAAGTATGACAGGGAGTTCGATGAGGAATATGATGATACCGAGACCGAAAGGTTGCTATTCGCTTCACCCGAAAAACTCGGCTACGATGTAGAGAGAATCTTTTGGGAATTAGAGGTCAATGAAGATACAAGACGGTGGAACGACTATGGAGACGAATGGCGAGTAGAGGAGCATTGTGCTCGTGCTTGTCAATTGTATGAAGCCTTCACCGACTGCGACAACCTCAAAACATTGTGTATGGCTTATGGTATCAATATAGAGATACCCGAGCGTCTCAAGCATTGGGAACAATGGCATCACGAAGATATGGAGAAGACTAAACTACATGAGAAAACCTTCGAGGGCATTCTTGACAAACTACGCAACGAGATTCACTTTAGACTCCCCAAGAATGGGTTCAGACTTAAATTTAGGCATCGAGATAACAGTACTGAGTACAAGTTAACTGTTGTTGATTTAGCAACTGACTTCATACATGCACCTGGTGTCGTGTTAGATGAGACTTCTAACGATAGAGCCAACAAGAAGTGGGAGAAATATTACAAAAGCGAGCAATACAAAATCGACCAAGAAGAAGAAGCACGACTACGAAGTGAGCGGGCTACCTATATGGGAGAAAACGGATTCAGCAACTTCTCCTGCGATGGCGAGAAGACATATTTCTGGTAAGTTAGTGGTGATAACATGACTCAACAAACAATTACATTCTTCATGGGGGGCGATAAGATTTTTTATTTGCATTTTCTTGTCTCGGTAAATCGTGTATATAGGCACAGATGCACCGCTGAAATAAGCTTAGCGAAAATTGGTGCAGAAAATTCCTACGCAGCAAGCATGTCTATCGGCATGTTTATAAACCATAACAACATAAGTGAACATAGGGGGCGACCTAAAAATGAGTAAACAATCAATGAAACGAGACCAAGTAGTAAAAGAAATGGCTGACCTAGTAGCCAAAGCACTAAAGGAAGGTAAGAAACCTTGGCTAAAGCCTTGGGATACTTCCAAATGTAAAACCGGACTTGCACACAATATAGTTTCTGGCAAACCGTATCGTGGCATCAATCAGTTTATCTTAGGTTATACATCGGGTGACATTGAATTTGCATCCTTCAAACAATGGGCTGAGCTTGGTCGCAAACATGCTATCAAACAAGGCCAGTATGACTTGGTGGAATCCAGCGACGGCAAACCATACAAGAAGGCTAATGAATACTACGGAGTACAAAAGGGCGAAACGGCTCATACCGTCGTGTTCTTTACTATGATTAAGGTTAAGGACAAAGACGACCCCGAGAAAGACAAGCGCATTCCTATTCTAAAGTGGCACAAGGTCTTTGGTCGAAGCAGTACAAACCTACCTATACCGGAATTGCCCGACGAAGACAAACCCGAACCAACGGAGTTTACGGAGGCAGCACAAGCAGCTCACGACCAAATGCACCAATGGTTAGAAAAGGAGGGTATCAAATTCAGTGAAGTCGGTGCGAGGGCTTTCTATTCCTATGGCGACGACAGGGTAAATATGCCGGTCAAGGAAGCATTCCCAAGCGGGTTTGCCTATATGCCGACTTTCTTCCACGAATGTACTCATGCTACCGGTCACAAGAAACGCTGTGATAGGGAGTTTGGTATGGGTGGTGATGAAAAGTATGCCTTCGAAGAATTGGTAGCCGAGTTAGGTGCATCACTATTATGCAAGCATTTCAACATATTGCCTTCGGAGGCACTAGAGGAGGGTTTACAAAACCAAGTATCGTATATAGCATCTTGGCTAAAGCGGTTAGAGTCTAACCCCAAAATGATTATACAAGCCGGTTCAAAAGCACAGCGGGCTATGGATTACATTCTCGACACAAAGTTTGACGAGGAGGAAAAGAAAGATGAATGATGAAACAATAAATGAAGAATACATGGACTACTATATTTACCTACACAATCTGAAGTTATCAGGAGTAGTTAATATGTTTGGGGCTGCACCATATATAGCAGATGAATTTTTTATAGCAAGAAAACACGCACGAAATATCCTAAGACACTGGATGCGGGTTTATCCACTTCTTTTACAACAAGACACCGTTGCTAAAGAAATATTAAGGAGGAATAACTAATGAACACAAGAAAGAAAAACGCAAAGAGCTGGCATATAAAGCACCCATCGGGTAAACTACGAAGACAAAGACAAATGATTAAGGAACGGGCTCAAACCATTTCCCTAATCCAGTCACCAACGGAGGAAGAAGAATGAGAGAAGACCAACAAAAACTATGGTTAAAAATATGCCAAGGCGGAAGGCATGGGATATACGATTATACTTCACCATTTTTCAGCGAATTTATTGCCGACAATGAGGCTCGTGATGAAGACGAAAATAGCGTATTAAATGTTAATGGTAAGCCAATGGGTAGAGCCATTTGGAATCTTATTATTACTAAGCGTGATTTAACGCTATGGTGCAAAATAGGAATGAAGCCTACCCGAACATGGAAGGTTACTCCGGTAAAGAAATACTTTGGAATCAAGGGAACTGGTGAAAAACTATTGATGAATTTTACACAACTCCATGATGATATATTTTTCTTAATAAACGGTGAGGAACATGACGATGTATAAGATATATTATAACACATACTTCGTGAACGACAAAGAGCCAAAGATGCCAACGGAAGGTGAATACATTGGAGAATAGTAGTGAAAAGTATGAGCCACACATGATACCTAAGTGGGGCAATACCGCTCGGTATCACGATATGATTATTAGGGCTTCATTTGTTGATGACACTTACTATATCAAATTACATCAAAGGAACTGGACTACTTATGAATGGAATAGTTTTCTTGATTGTTTGATGCCAAGAAACAAATCACATTTGGTTGAAGGTTCATCACTATACATCGAGTTCAACAAAATAGACCATGCTTTCGCTTACAAGAAGAGAATCAAAGACGCATTAGGCTGGTATATTCCGGTAGGTGAAGAAGAATGAAACCACTTAAAAGAAAGCAGGGCGAACTTAGAATTTGCGAAAGGGCTTACGAAGTGCTATCGCAGATAGATTATCCCGTTTCATCTCGTGCATTGATTGGTATGCTTATTCGCCAAAAGGGTAAAAAATACCGTTCAAATTCTCGATTACCATATCCAGAAAAACTAACACGCATGCTGCGTAGAGATAACAGATTCCGCGAGTCGCATTGTCAAAGAGGCGACACGAGCCAATGGGAGGTGTAAGAGTGGTCAACCGATATGTTTATAAACTACCACGCTATATACTGACTGTGGCGACTATGAGCGGACACAATAAATTAGGAGGATTAAAACTATGATAAGTAATAGAAAATACAAGCAATATATCAAACTGAAGTTTGACATCGAGACACCAATCGGCGGAGTTCTGTCCGAGGGTAATGATGATGAGATACTAACACAAAGGCTATATGGTAAGGCATTCCAAACCGCAGGCATAGGATTCACTGAGTCTTGGGCTAACAAACCCAAGGCTAACGAAGTCCGTGATACAGTGTTAGTAGAGTCTTGGAGCGTTAGAATATACGACCCACAAACAGCAGAAGAAAGATACCACACACTTGATACTAGGTATGAGCTTAGTGAAAAGGCTGAAAAGATATTAGAGGATTTAGGATTCGAAGTAAGTATCGTTGACACAAGCAAAGAATTGGATAGACCCCGAGGTAATTCTTGGATTCCAACCAAACTATTTATCGACGGTAAGGTTGCTGAAGAACACGGTCTTTACTACATTTACAAGTGGAATCACAGCGAAGGTATAGAGGATTGGGCTAACGACTTTCACATTAGGACTGACCCAGACAACAGAAACGGCGATGACTTAAACATCTATGGCTTTTCTGTTCACACCGAAGTAAATGCTGACGATGAATGGACTTCACTAGAAATCAAAATGACATGTGCTGCTAACAAGGCCAGCACCTTTACCGATGCCGACGACAAACTACAAGCGTTTGTTGCATGGCTTCGAAGTATGCTTCATAACTTCATTACACACAGCAAATCAAGCATTTCATGTCGTGGTGAAGTAGAGATTGAAAGGGATATTGCCTGCACAAAGTTTGTCGATGAGGAGGAAGAATGATGAATATAGAATTGATGAAGAGAGTAATAATAAACTTAAGTGAATGGATGAATACACCCAATGATGAATTAGAGAATATGATGGGTATTACTTGGATGCAATTCCATGATTTAGTAGCACAAATAAGACAAGACGGTGATGAGTAATGCCTAACCATTGTCAGAATACTATTACTATTACAGGTGAAAGGGGATATTTGGAGGACTTTATTTACTTCCATCTTACCAACATGGAGAATCCCTTGAACACCGATGACCTAAGCGACAACATGTTCATTATGTTTTCCTTTGAATCTGTCTTACCTAGACCAGAAGCACTCGAGGATATATCATCTGGTGTCTGCACTATTGACGGTGAATCACATAGAGTTTGGAGAAGAGTTGATGGTAAAAATGTTGCTGTTTCCGATGGTGAATATGAAGCACTTAAGGAAAAATACGGTGCTGTCAACTTGTATGATTGGAGCATTAAAAACTGGGATACCAAGTGGGATGCCTATTCCTTCACTATGGAGACAAACCTTAATTCTAATTTATGGCATCAGCCGGTCTTTGTTCCTTACAATGATGCTACAACCTTAGGTATGGAGGGGAAAGCACCGTTCTATATGCTTCAAATGTCATTTACTACGGCTTGGTCGCCACCAGAAAATGTATTCTATCATTTAAGTGAAATGAACCCACGACTACTGTTCTGTAATAAATGGGAGGAAGAAGGCGGTATGGAAGGCGAACAGGTATATCTCAACGGGGATTGTATCTTTGAAGATAGTCGCCAAACAGGGTATGAAATCTATTCACTTACCGACACCTACCAAGACAAATTACGCAAACTATCTGACAACAACTATGCGAGTGATAACAATGACATACAAGGACAAAAAGATTAAACACCTTGAATTAGAGAATTCTGAATTACGCATGGTTCTCAAGTATATGATTGACAGGTTTCCCGTTGCTGAATGGGTTGCTAATTTTGAAGCTGTTGCCGATGACCTACCAATGTCGGAGTGCCGTAAGCAAAAAGTTATTATACAATCACTTTTTAGCCTGAATATACTTGAAACACCCGACGACAGCGACAATGCAGACCTTCCGGTTTGTATTCGCTGTGGTATAACTGTGTCTAAATCTGCTATTAGTGGAAGACGCAAACCGATGTGTGGTAAGTGTTATCTTCGTAAGAAGAAGGAAGAAAGGAGGAATCAAAATGCCTAAAGGGAAACAAAAGAGAAAAAATATCAGACTAAAGAAAGCAATTTACAAGTGTCTTGAAGAACACTATGATGGTTTAACTACAAAACAAATTTATGGCTTCGTTATGGATTCGCCAGCAAAAAAGTTTGTCAATGGCTCATCACAAATAGGACAGATACTATTGCGTATGCCTGGAATTACACATGAAGAACAAACTGTGTATAGCAATTCAAATTCTTATAGCGGTGCTATCTGGCGATTACAATATCCAGAAGATATGTTAGAATGGTTGGAGGACTAACCTTGACATATTTAGACCAAGATTGCTTAGTCATTATTGACTTTGCTGACAATTCGACTCAGATTATAGATTATTCTGGCTGGGATTTTAACAGACATTTTTGTCCTACACTTGTTGTATCAACAAGTACTCATGAAAGAATTATTTTTGAAGGTTATGAAAGTGTCTGGCAACTGTTAGATACAGTTTGTTTCAAAGAACCACTCGGAAGAAGAAATTTTAATCCGGTTCTAAAGCACAGACTCGATAATTTTGACGAAACTTCTTTAGATATTATTAGGGGCGTTATCAGTGAGGGAGATGCACAAAAAATTGTCGTTCAGGGAACAAATAGGAAAGATTTGTTTGTTGTTGACTTCACTTATCAAAATTTTACAGATGACATTCAACCAACATTATTCGATATTGCTGCGATTCTTGAGGCCGAAAACTGCCAGCATATAGTATTTTCTAACTATGAGTTCATTAAAAGGGAAAAAGATGTGGAGTTTAAAAGGACTTCAATGACCGTTCCCTCTATCGTGGCGGTGTTTGGGCTTACTCCGACACATAAGCATATCATTAGAGTAATGCAAATGCCTTCCGGTAAGTTAGGATTCCTGACTAATATAGTTAATCAAGACCGAAAATATGCTTGTATAGAGCCACATTTGTTTGACAAAGACGAAATTAAGACAATGATTAGGTATATTGAATACGCAAAGACTCGCTCGCACAAAGTTTTGACAGCATTAAGTGATGGAAAACTGCTACCATTATGGAAGCAAGAAAGAACCGTAGGTTCAACGACCAAACATTTCTCGTATAATGTATCACTATTAGAACAAGCATTGTATTAATTTTTGTTTTTGTTTCTCGAGGAGGTGGTTAAGATATTTAATTGTTTTGATTCTTTTGAAAATTATAAAAAGAAAAACTGCCACGCAGTACAACGGTTTCCGGTATTCTTTATTGTTGCTCTTAGATATAAAAAAGATATGACAAAAAAATACAGTAATATTATAGGTATCTGTAATACTCTTATAATACCTATTGAACAAATAAAACAATTCCCCCAGCATCTGCGCAGTCAGGCGTTTAATTCTTTTGACAAAACAGGAAAGAATCAAAAGATTAAATTCAATCGCTATGTTTATATGCTTTCACGGTTCATCTATATTTGCATGGGTGCTAATCATTCTGGTTCAAAGCGATTCATTACCGCAGCGTATTTTTTTATCAAGGTCAATGGTGAATCAACACTAGAGGAGATTTTAGATTATCTAAGGAATGACAAGAAAGGAAACCTACAAATTAAAACCGCTAAAGCAGCTGCATTGTTTTCAATACACCCCATGTTTAAGATTACTGGATATGAACAAACACACGGAAATATACACAAATACAAGGTTGCTCTATATGATATAATAGATGAAGAAATAATTGTAAATGAATTGGTTGATAAATTAAAGAGAGGAGTATCGCTACGATACGGATTAAAGAAGTACCCTGCCTTCATAACAAAGCAGGTAAATTCCAAAATGGAGGAAACACTATGACCCAAAATATATTTACCCAAGTCCAAGAATATGCCCGCCGTAATTTCTATGTTGATGTTGATGACAAGATACCGATATTCATTTGCTCTATCGGAGCACATCTGTTCAACATTATCAACAAAGGTATGTTTTGCTTATGTTGTGAAAAAGATTTACCAACATCTATGAGGCATGACCTACAACCCGTCTATACCCCAATGTCAAGGCTGGCCGACACCAGACTACACATTCTAATGCGTGGAGATAAAGGTTCGGGTAAATCAATTCTAATTCAATTGTTCTTAGCAGAACACAATGGTTTGCTATACAACAAAGAAGCATTCAATGGCGAAGGATTCAAGACTATGCTTGGCCCAAACTCGATTACGGAGTCTGGTATGTTTGGTTCGGTTGATGAGGATGGTAATATCACAGGCCGACCATTGGCACAGGAATTGTGTTGTGGTTTCTTAGGTTTCGAGGAGTTTTCATCTATTTCCGATGCTGGCAAGAAAGACCATTCGGTTGATATGAAAAACCAATTACTAACTTCCACTGACAATGGCCGTGTTATGAAAGCATTGAAGGCTGGTTGGGTCAAATACACTACGCTTTACAGTCTATGGGCTGGTACTCAGCCAGGTCGTTTTGAATTAGAGTCAGGTTTAGACCGTAGGTTCTTCATCATCGACATTGAAATGACACCGAACAAAGAGTTAGAATACAAAAGAGCGCAACGCAAGCAAGCCCAAATGTCTAATGGTGAACGGGTCGAATTGGCTTCGTTAAACATGGATATACGCCGATGGTTCTTACAGCGACAACACAAAATTATGCAAAGCCCTCCGACAGGTATTATCTTTGATGAACGGGTAGAGGAGTGGTTAGAAAGACCGGAGGTTCGTTCCTTTGAATCTGACCTATTCCGCAGACTTTGTATCGGTTATACTATGATGCGTGAGGATTATGTAGGTGGAGAGGTATTGTATGTTGATTTGACACCCGAACTTACAATGCTATTAGAATCATCACTTTCACAACGCAGAAATGTAATGGATGCAGACCTAATGCTTATCAAAGACACATTCTGGCAACAGGACATTCCAAAGTCCACACTCCTAAAGGAGGTCGAGCGTATGATTACCAATGACTATCAGGCAGCAAAACGCTGGATGGAGGAATCTCTAATGGGTCAAACATGGTATCACGAGTATGTGCCACGCAAAGAGGGTCGTGGTCGTAAAGGTATTACATGTCGTATTGGAGCACCACCTACACCGGAAGTCCAAGAAACAATCGCTAAAAAGGTTGTGTGGGGAGGCGTAGTCCAATGAGAACTGAACGGGAAATCCGACAACATTTAGATGAAACTGAAGACCCCGTTGTTGAAAGAACATTAGCGTGGGTATTGACTTCTAATGATTCCCCATGTCCTATGTGTGCTAACCCTCACCACAAAGTATGGGAGGTAAAGATAATGACAGGCCAGATAACATCTATGCACCTTGAAACATCACAAAATTGGCCTACCGGAACTGTTCAAGACCACATGGATAACCATAGACACTATGACCATACTGAAGCAGCATTCATGGAAAAGGCTCGCAACGATACTATCAGTACAATTACCGTTGCAGAAGACATAGCGCAAAAGTTAATCACATGGATAGAGGAACTCGAAGTCCGTAAAGATGATGAGGGCATTACATCGGATTGGGTTGCCGACGCAGCAAGACTAACTAATCAAGCAAACCAAAGTCTTAGATTAATAGGACAATTGAAAAAGGAAATCGGAGTCGATTCACAATTGCTATTGGCACAAAACCGAGTCGATAGTGTCATGGGTATTTTAGTCAGCGTATTGGCTGACAAACCAGACCTATTAGATGAAGTGGAACTGCGAATGGCAGCACTTAAAGAACCAACCTATGTTATAGACTACAACGAGGGGGATTGGGAATGATGAATAGCGATTGGAAAAGAAGAACACGATATATGGCAGTTAGGCAGGTTCCTGCAAAAGACATGCACAAATTCTGGAAAGCACTAATGGAAGAAGGTGTGTGGATTAAGTGGCATACCACTGGTTACTCTTTCTATTGTGGTAATTACAAAATCACTAACAAGTCTATTGCCGAAGCATGGTGTGTGTCTGAATCAGCCGTTAGACGATTAGCCCAATGGTTATCCGAGCAAGATGATTTAGAGGCATGGTTATGATATTTTTAACAGCCGATGAACGCCCATACAAAAAGGGTAATTTTATTCTTAGTCATGGTGTTAAGTATTTACCTACCGCACCCTCTACCACTTATATAGTATTCATGTCAAAGATTACTGAAAAGATGATTAAAGAGTGGATTGATGTTGTTGCTTACAGATTGGTATTCGTTGTGGATAAATTACCTAAACTATCTAAGGAAATCAAAGAGCGGATTATAATTGACAATTCACTTAGCAAAGGTGATGATGGGGTAAATCGTGCAATAAACTCTATATTCAAATACGGAGATAGACAGTATGTATATGAATTGCTGAAATCAACAAAAACACCGCTCCCACTAGCACTGGCATGGTTGAAAGCGAATGATAATTCTGGTGTGCAGAAATGGCGCAGGATGGCCGAAGTAATGTTCACCCTACCCACTACCTACTCCTATGCTATATTGGCGTTCTGTGTCAAAGGAACGGGCAAAAATCCAACCTACCCAAAGAAGAAAGATATGCCTACTAAACTACCAGAAGATTATCCGTTTAGGGAATCCGATATATACGGGTTGCAGTTACTAGATAACAATGTTGATGCTCGCAACGAACTAAGAACCATACAACCCGAGCAAACTCTTATAACCAAAAGGAAAGAGCCTAGCGTTTCATGGCTTTAGCAACATCTGTTTACACGACACTATTCTGTGGAGCATGGCTCGCTATGTCATTTGTAGTAGGCTGGATAAATGAGTACTTTGATAAAAAGGAAGGACGAGTAATGCAGACACGAATTTTGTTATTGTCTAATGACCACCATGAAACTGAAGCAGCACAAACTGCACTTAGAAATGCCATGTATTTAAGTATGGAAGACTAAGTTTATAGACCTCAACACATAGCATATATTAACATGGTGAGGAATAAGCGTATTAGGCGAATCGTTTTAGATACGCTATGGGAACTTGGCCCGATGACTAAGGGGCAAATGTATGAGCATATTCATAAAAACTACAAACTCCTAAAAGAACCAACCGAGCATTCGCTTTCATCTATTATGAATAAAAATAGCCAGGTAATACCGGTAGGAACTGAAGTAACGGTAACAGAAACTGGCAACAAAACACTCCATACTTTGTTTGATATTAACCGAGACCTAATTACTAACAATGAGGAATTGATAATGACTATGCCTGTGGGAATACTATCTAAGAAGGAAAGTCAAAATGTTGGTCGGTGTCATACATGTGCTCGGAAAAGAATACTACTACCTAATGATAAATGCCTCCAATGTGAACGCCAAGAACGGGTATAACCATGTTTATATACTATAACATACAATGGTAATGTATGGAGGACATGAGCGAACCATCAAATAATGTTGCCCGAAACACATCGTGGAAGATGGCAATAGAAAACACCCTTACATCAGTTCGCAAGGGTATGCTACAACATCACCAAAAATGGGGTTCATCTATTTTCCAGCCCGTTACTATTCTTTCTTCCGTTGGTGCGGAAGATGCTATACGATTACGGATTGATGATAGACTTAGAAAATTATCAAAGTGTCGTTCTGAATCTGAAGAACGAGAATTGATAGATGATTTGCTAGGCTACCTAATTAATCTTCGTGCTTTCAATTCAATACATAAACCAGAAATTTGGGGGGATTTTGAATGACATGGGTTAGAGCATCAAATAATTCATCACCTGCCGATTGGATAGGTAAGTGTTGTCGGTGTAATACATGGAGAACACAAGCACATACTATAATTAACAGAACTACTGGAGACCGATACTGCATGTTTGATGGCGGAGCAATTCAAATGAAATGCGCAGCCTGCATGGGTGCGGGGAAGGTAGAGGGCATCGAGTGTTTTAGATGTAATGGTCTAGGCATGGATGCCAAGCCACAAATAATAAAAAGGTGATACAATGATACCAGAAGCAGAACACATAGCACAAGCAGCAAACGCCGACTACATGTTGGTTAGAGAAATAGACTTATCAATGCGTGTTGATACCGGATGGGTAAGCGCAGGTAGGTTTAGAACATTAAACGATGAAGAAGACCCTGAATCAATAGTCCAAGGTTGGTGGCTATGTCATGCCGTTGAAACCGAAGAAGAATGGGATATGAAAATGGCTTTGTTGAATAATTATGAGCAATTTTTTATTGCATTGGGAAACCTACATATTGATGATGATAAATTCCTAGAGAGCCTTAACTACCTATGTTATGGTAGTAATGACCCTGATGTGATATTAGAGGTTAGAGCAAGGCGTAATGAGGAAGAGGAATGAAACCGGAGTGGAATTGGATGGCAAGTAAAATGGAAGAAATACTAGAGGCGCAAATCATTGTTCGTGATGAACAGATAGCCAAACTTAAAAAGCAATTAAAAGAATCAGAAGAACTACGACATAAAACCCATGTTGATTATACAGGTGTTAATCAGGATTACCGAATAGAATTTGACGAGGGTTCTATTGACATAATCTGGAATGGTGAGATGTTTGATATATGGTCTATCCTCGAACAACACTTTGATAACATTGAAAGGCGAAGAGAATACGATTACCACCAAAACAATTTAGATGCAGAAGGTGAACAATAGATGGCAACGGCGAGTGAACTAGAAGACTTGGAAAACGCAGGTTATGATAGCGTTCACGATTGGGTATGGCAAGTTTGTCATCGGCAACAAAACAATACTACTCCACATGCTATGGCCTTAGATTGGATGATTCAGATACTAAAGAATATGCACACCAAGGACTTAATAGATGTGTTGGCCGAATATGTCATAGAAGAAGAACACATGGACTTTGAGGATATTGAGAGGTATTCATAATGCCATCGGAAGATTCTGAGGGCAACCTGTGGTATGTTCACGGCATGGATAGTATCAAAGAAGATACTGAGGAAGTATGCCATCACACTCCCGATGGTTCTTATGGTGAATCGGACAAATATTTGGTCTGTTTAAAATGCCGAAGACATTTTCAAAAGATACACCCCACTACTGCCGAGCGTATTATTAGGGATTTGGAAATGCGAATTGAAAGACTTAACGGAATGATATTTAATGTCTAATACCGAGATGACCCGAATAGCCCATGATGCTATAACTATTCTCTATCATTTAGGCCAGACCGAACTAGCATTTACTCTTTCGGAAAGATATAAGGCGTTAACTGGTAGCCAAGACCGCCCATAGGTATGTTTATATGCTTTCAATATAATGGGTATGTATGGCGGGAATTGAAAAGACAGAAGCGTTCAAGTGTATGGAATGCGATGGAACACACGAAGATATAGACGATGCAATTACTTGTTGTGGTTTGCAGATAACGGTTAGGGGTAAAATGACTATCACCTTTGAGGCACGAATAAACCCAAATGACCTACGAGCGTACAAATCAATAGTAGATGAAACGGTAGATTGGTCTGATTATATGGATGGAGATATATCGTGGAACGATTCTGACGGTGAAATAGATGATATTGAGTTTGATATTGATTATGTTGATGCACCTGATGTAGAGGAATGATTATGATATACAAAGGAAAGAAAAGAATAGAGCACCCCAAGTCTAACCGGTGCGTTGGTTGTGGAGTAAGTGTTGACCTTAACGAATTTTGTTTCCTATTACCGCTTGGGTATCTATGTGGAGATTGCTGGGATGGTGTTCAACCATGAAGTTCTTAATAAGTGTTAATCAAAAGTTTAGGTCGTGGAGAGGGCTTTGTGCTTTTTGTAAAGACAAGTCTAATACTATAAACGGTGGTGTTAAGATGTGCTACGGTTGTGAACATGAAATGTTTTACAAGCACGAAGAATACGAATTACTACACACACTTTATGGAGATGATTAGATGATTGGTAAAAATATTTGGTGGCAGACATATAGACCCGCTACGCTCGATGAGTTTGTAGGACAAAGACATTTGGTTGCTGAGTTTGAACCGATACTAAAAGGCGAATCACCAATGCAAAACTATATCTTCCATTCCCGTGAGCCAGGAACTGGTAAAACTACACTTGCCAAAATAATAGCATCGGCACTAGGATTCCAGATACATCAATTCAATGCCTCGTCAAAGAAAACTAGGGGTATAGAATTTATAGAAGAATATATCATTCCGCTATCTCGTTCCGGTGTCAATGAAACGATTATCTTTTTAGATGAGGCCGATAGAATCACTCGCCAAGCACAGGATGCTCTAAAGGGTGTCATAGAGGAAGCGTCGTGCTATTTCATACTAACATGTAATGACTTAAACTTAGTAAGCCCTTGGCTACAATCACGGTGTCAGGTTAGAACATTCGAGCCTATATCAATAAACGATTGTTTGAAGCGTATGGCGAGTGTTGCAGCAAAAGAATCAATGCCAGTTAGCGACCACGAACTCACTGTAATCGCACAAAGACATTTAGGAGACCTGCGTAACTGTTTGGGTGCTTTACAGACATTATCAACGATGGGTGATGAACGGGAGTCCTTCCTATTATCCCTTACTACAAGTGGTACTGATAGCGCAAAGGTTCTCCGATTGTGTTTTAAAGAAAAGAGCATAGAATCAGCCTATAATGAACTGACACGCTATCCCACTGACCCACGCTCTATGGTTAGGAATGTGTTTGAGTTTGCTATGGATAACCCTTCTAATGTCGAATCTAAAATCAAAGTTATCGAGGCATCGGTTCAGGCCGAAAGGGATTTACTGAACGGTGTTAATGAGCAAATAGCCCTGATGGAATTTATCAGGAATTTATGTAGTCGAGGGGGTCAATAGGTATGTTTATAACCTATAACAACCACAGACAAATTGGAGGCAATATAATATGACCAACGAATATGAAAAAGTAGCAAAACAAGTAGGAACGACACCAGCAGCCATCGAGCGCAGGGTTGGTGTGGTTCTGGAAGAAAACAAAGCCACATGGACTGGATTCAGTTCTGATGAACAACAAAACCGAGCAGTTAGAATAGCAGCCCGTCAATTGATGGGTGAAAAGAGAAAGATTGCATCTTCCGGTTGTGTATTACTATCAGGCTGTTTCATTACATCACCACCATACAAGGACTGGGCAAAGATGGCATACAAGAAGATGAACAACACTTTGGCCGAACTAGACTCGACGGGTATTGATGCACTAATTACAAGTGGTGCAATCGTCACTTACACACCATCTGATTCTGGTTATGCTAGAAAAGCAAACCCATCTTTGATGAAGAAGGAAGCATTTACATCTGGTATTAGTGAAACAGAAGTACCATCACTACCTAAAGGCACAGTAGAGCATGAGGGTCTTGGTATTCACTATTACATTGTAGCAGATTCAACAATGCCTAAATATCCATCAGGTGATGCAAACTTCCGCTATGGCAACCCACGAAAACAAAGCGAACCAGAAAGAACATGTCTGTTCCTTGGTTCTTTGGATGGTGGCGAAGTCCGTCTATATGAAGTCAAATTTTCCGGTGATGAAGCATTGACCCAACAACTGACCTATACTCCAGGAAGTATTCCTGTAAAGGGTGGTAAAGACAATGCAAAGACAGGTAATGGTAGAGCATGGACTCGCAAAGGTGTTTCAATCTTTAGCGAAGACCCAGATTCTGCTTCACTATTACCTTCCGCACCATTTGTTATTGCCGATGGAAAACCAGAAGGATTTATTGTTGATATACTTGGTGAGGACAAATTGCTTTCATCATTCAATGACTTACTACCATACTATGATGCACACCGAGACGATGAGGATTGGTGGGAACAATGGGTTGGTCTGATGGGTGAGGTTTCACACATTGATACACTTGATAATGGGGCTACTACTATTGTTGTTGGAGACATGGAAGACTTTACTGCACCTGCCATCGAGGTTAGAGTGCCAGCAATTCATTCAAACACAATTGACTTTGCAGTTGGTTCGACTATCTTACTGACCGGTGCTGTTTGGAAAACCAATGACGGTGAGCCTCGTATGTCTGTTTATGGCTGGCATATTGTTGATTCCGTTGCACCAGTAATCACAGATGTTTCTGGGTGGGATGCTGAGTGAGTTGGGGTAAAACTACAACCAAAGAACCGGAGTCTCCCAAATACGGTAGGGAACACATGAGGGCTATGCTTGAAAGGCAAAAGTCTCGTGTCAACAGAACCCCTGTTCGTATGGCCTTGGTAGGTAAAGAAAACACATGTAAGACTGGTTTAGCATTAGACTTGTGTAATGTGGAAGGTGGTAAAACTATTACTATCTTTGACTTTGATAATTCTGCTAGAGAAACCGTTGCTCATGTTCACCCTAAAGCAAAGAATATACAGGTTATCTCCCTTTATGATGAAGGAGATGAATCAATCTTTAACGAGGATAATACTACCAATTGGTCTGCATTGATTGATAAGGTAGGTTGGTTTGTCAATCTAATATCTGAAGACATTACTGCTAATCCTGACGACCATGAAGCATTTATCTTTGATGGTGGTTCGACCTTTATGAAGTGGTGTGAATTTGCCATGACTGCAAAATTGTTAGAGCGTGGTACTATCAAAGAGGAAGGAGATTCATTTAATCAGAAAGAATGGCGAACCCGTAATCAATTGTTTAGAGATGTTATCAATAGAGTACACTCGCTACCTATCAACAAAGCATTCTTTACTTTCCATCTCAAAGACAACAAAACCTATGTTGATGTAGGCGGAGGTTCTAAGGGTCTAATGAAGATTGGTGAAAAGGTTGATTGGGTCGAAGGTACACAGCGTATCGTATCACAACAGATATTCCTTGCTCGGTATAGAAAGAAAGCCGACGATTCATCTGGAGTAAAGGGCGACGATTCACTCGGTGAGGGTGAATGGGTTGTTCGTGCTACCGTTGAAGAAATGAAAGGTCGTGGTATGGAGTTAGTAGGAACTACTCATGACATACTATCCATCAAAGGTAAAAAGGTTAAGTGGAATGGACTGCCGGATTTGAAGTGGTGATTTGTATGGGGATATATCTGGGGCATCAACCAAAAGACGATGAGGAAGAACCGGTTAGCCATCATCAGATAGAGGCTATGAATAATGAACTCGATAGCGTTTATGTTATGGTGGAGGAACTGTTGAAGCAAGTAAAGCAAAATACTCAGGTTATCAATAATATGATGGAGTGTATTGCTAAGTATAACGGAACATCAATTGGTCAAATCTTCTATGATTATCCCATACAAAACCATTTAAGGAGGAAACAAATATGAAAATAGATACAAGCACATTAGCAAACTTACTTAGAAAAACACAAAGACAACAATGCGTTGGAGGTAAACCCCAATCGCAAGTAACATCGTGTTTATTACAAATAGATGATGCCACAGTTAGCACAACATCTTTAGTGCGTGATGGTAAAACAAGTCTATCTAAGTTTGTTGCACCGATATTAGAATCTAAGGGTGGCGACCTTGCTATACCCATACCGGACATACCACGAGTATTAGGGGTATTGGGCTCGCACTCATCACCACTAACTATTCACACACAACCAGGTAAAATTGTGTTCAAATCGGGTAGCAAAACTACTACTCTAACGGCATCACCAGACGGTTTAGCATTTCCGCATTCGCAGGAAACTATACTTGATTGGGGTTCAAAGTCGCAATCATTGTCTCAGCGATTTGTGTTTGATGAGGTCAATAAAAACTTTGTTGGTTATCAAATGGCAGACGGCACTGTTAGGAAGCCTATCTATGAATGGCTTGTTGATAGCAACCGTATGTTCGAGATTCTTAGATGTGATAACATGAATGGGCAGAAACTAAACCGATACATTATTTCAGTCGATGATGCTGGAATAACTGTTAGCGTTGGAGATGAACTAAAGGGTCATACCACAGATAGAATAGACATGGCTCAACCAGAACAAAAGCCGTTTGAATGGGCTTTCGAGGGTGGATTAGAGAATGTCTTTTCTGGTATGGGTGGCAATTGTGTTATACATTTCTTAGACTTTAGAGAAGAAAAGCAGGGCATTAGAATGGTGTTAGATTTTGGCGACTGTGGCTTTGTATATCAGGCTGGCGTGTTGTGATGTGGCCAGGAACCAGAATTACTCCTGTTGAACGATGCAGTAATTATTGGTTGAAGCGTGAAGATTTGGCATGTTATACTGATTTAACTAATCCGTCTGGGGCAAAGGTCAGACAATTTTTAGATATGGCTAATGAACAACCTAACGAGCCTATGGTGGTTGGTTGTTCTTCCTATTCGGCTATGCAGATATATGTTGCGTGGGCAGCAAAAATGGCAGGTGTACCTGCGCATATCTTTGTTCCCCGTAGGAAAAATAGGTCTGAAGCAACCAAGTATGCTGAAAGCATGGGTGCTACTATACATGAGGTATTCCCAGGTTATGCTACGGTCTATCGTGCTCGGGCTAGGGCTTTTGCCAAGGAAATAGGCGGGTGCGTTAGATGGGATTCTAAAAGAGCAATACATGATACCGCACTTCAATGTATGAATTTACCAGCCAATTGTAAAAGAGTATTAGTGCCAACGGGCTCGGGTATAACTACAGCCGGTGTGATTGCGGGTCTTACATTACTACAAAGGACTGATGTTGAGGTTGTTGCGGTGTGTGTTTCTAATCTTGCTGACCGTGATAATATAACGCACAATGCAGACTTTATGATTCAGTATATGACCCGACAATTTAATGACCCGTTTCTGATGCACAGAAAGCCTATTCTGTCCATGATTAGGGCGCAGGGCGACTATGACCACTGGCGATACGAAACGACGCATTCTGGCGATGTTTTAGACCCCTTTTATTCAGCAAAATTGAAGCCCTATATTGAACCTAATGATGTATTATGGTTATCTGGTATGCGCCCTATACAGGCATGTCCTGACAAATGGCAGGATATGTTTTGGGAGGATGCAAAAGAATTAATGGCGACCAGTACTCCTTTTTACTAGATATATTTATTTTCCCATACATAAGACCCCCCAACGACATGTTTATATAGAATCAAAAGTATGTGATATTATGGCAAAAAACCCTCACGGATTGCAACAACGCTTTATGGATAACCCTTTCTCGATTATCAATACATCGACTGATAGGTGGCAAAACAGAAAGCGCAAATGGAAATCACTTGGCATCCAATCCGAAGTAGGTCGAACCGCACGAGCATTCAACATCAAAGAATGGATGGATGAAACCGGAGATGTTCAGGTTGCTACACAAAGCGACACTTCAATCTTTGACCCAGCCCTTTGTGAATTACTTTACACATGGTTTGTTCCTGAGGAATCACGCACCAAAGGCGTAAAGAAGCCATTGGTTCTTGACCCATTCGCAGGAGGTTCGGTTCGTGGTATAGTCGCAGCACAAATGGGCTTAGACTATGTAGGTATAGAATTACGACAGGAACAAGTAGATGCAAACCGTATGCAATTCGCTGACATAGGAGGAAAAGATAGTGCAAACTGCCAATGGATTCAAGGAGATTCAGACAAACGATTAGAGCAATTGGCTCGTGAACACGACTTTATGCTGACATGTCCTCCCTATGGTGATTTAGAAGTATATTCCGACGACCCAGCAGATATATCAAACATGGTTGCACATAAGTTTGATTATATGTATGCGTCTATTATGGGGAAAGCACTTGACCGTATGAACCAGAACACCTTTGTTGCGGTAGTGGTTGGTGATTATAGAGATAAATCAGGTTATCTATGTAACTTTGTTTCAAAAACAATTAAAGCATGTGAGGTACATGGGTTTAGATTATTCAACGAGATTATACTACAAAATGTGGTAGGAACATTAGCACTTAGAGTAGCGAAGCAGTGGGAAACTAACCGTAAGATTGGTAAAATGCACCAGAATGTATTGATATTCTACAATGGCGACCCAAAGAAGATGAAAGACCATTGGCATAATATGAACATGGTTAAACTTCGCACACTAGCCGAATGGTTGTAAGCAAATGTTTATAAGGGTATTAATATATAGGTGATTACATGGCAAAGATAGAAGTGCTTAATAACGGGGAATCAATTTCCCTTAACCTACCTAAAGAATTAAACATCGGTGAAGAATTGACGCTCACTAGCGACGGTGGCGAAGTGCTACTAAAGATTGAAGCGCAATTACTAAACCAAGAAAAACTATACCGTAATAAAGAATGGTTACAAGAAAACTATGTTAAAAACGAAATGACTATGGCGCAGATTGGTAAAATGTTTGCGGTTTCACCAATGACTGTCTGTACATGGTTAGATAAGTTTGGAATTGATACCCGTTCTCGTGGCCGTAGGTCATAAGACTAGCGTTAGTCATATTTATATACTAACACGACTAATCTATATTTGATGATAATAGAGCGGAATGGTCTGCGTGGTGTTTTAGTAAGACACCGTGATAATGACGGTAATAGAGTTGAAACTAAAATTAAAGACTACTACCCGTTTGGCTTCTTGCGAGACGATGACGCACAACGGATTCCTGCTTATTCCAAAGAAACAGGTTATCGTGGTGTCTATGGTGAATCGCTAACTAAGGTTGTTATGGGCGACCCAGCCGAGGTCGGTAAACTAAAGGATAAATTCAGCGAAACATGGGAGTGTAATATCCCTTGGACTAATCGTGCTTTATCCCTACATGTTAAGGACAACGGACAAATACCTAACTATGAACACCGCATCTGGTATTGGGATATGGAGTGGACTACCGATAGTGAAATGATTACTATTATAAGTGTGTATGACAATTTCAAAGATGCTATGTGGACTTGGGCGTTAGACCCAGAACAAAACGATTCGGGAACAATAGATAATCTTGAGTTTATAAATCACCCATACAAAATTTCCTCCAAAAAAATTACAGGCGCACCCATTCTATTGTTTGACAACGAGCGTGATATGCTACTACATTTTATCGAACACATGAAGAAATGCGACCCCGATATACTAACTGGTTGGAATGTAGTCAATGCTGATTGTAGAGTATTAATTGAACGATGCAGGGCAAACAACATAGACCCTAAAAAGATGTGCGGTGGCTCATCCCGTATTATTAGATATGATTATAGCGATTGGTCTCAGCCTATCGGTGGCCGATTGGTTGTTGATTTAATGCTCGCAGTATCCCGATTGTGGCAAATCAAAAACGGAGCACTACCTAACAAAAAGTTAGATACGGTTGCCGAAGTATTGTTGAATGACAAAAAACTACCACTCGATGACGGACATAATACATACTACTCCGACTTTCATACATACATTGACTACAACATACAAGATGTAGAGTTGTTGCCCCGATTAGATAAGGTAGTTAATGCTATCAATCACCATCTTGCTATTCAACATATTGTTCAATGTGATATGCAGACAACACCTTTCGTTACTCGTCTTTTTACATGCCTAACAATCAATGACCCAGCGGTTAAATGGCAGATACCTTCTAAACCACAATTCGCAAAGGTTGATTACGCAGGTGCTGATATAATGGAGCCCAAAAGGGGTGTGTATGAGAATGTGGCTATTATGGATATAAAAGCCATGTATCACTCAAATGCAGCCCTACACAATATATCATGGGAAACACTTCACCCTAACGGCGTTGATTGTGGGAATGGTTCACGCTTCCAATTAGGAGAACGGGGTCATTTGGTTAGACAGATGGATAGAATGACCGAACTTAGAAATGAATACAAAGCCCTAATGAAAGAAGCAAAAACCGACGATGAACGCTCTATGTATGATGCTATGCAATACGCCACCAAATCACTTGTTGCATCTATGTATGGTGCAGCAGGTGATTCTAAGTATGGGTTGTATCACCCCGATGTAGCAGCAGCGATTACCTTTACCTCCCGACAAACACTTTACCGATTGCGCGAGGAATGTGAAAGGCGAGGTATGGAGGTTGTGTACGGACACACCGATTCAGTCTTCGTTCTATGCCCAAGTCCTGAGCATGGTATGATGCACATTAACAACATCAACCAAGACATGCACCCCATAGAAACCGAATTTGAAAAGTGGTGTCAATCAGTTGTTATCATGGCTAAAAACCGTTATGCTGGTCTAACATCATGGACTGATGGCGAGCACCATGAACCTAAACTATATGTCAAAGGTATAGAGATGAAACAAACCCGATTGCCTTCTATGATGAAAAGGGTTATGGAGTATATGTTGACTTCATTATTGTATGGTGTTCCCGAATCACAAATAACTGATACATTGGTTAGTATGGTTGATAGCGTAATTAAGAAAACCGTTGACCCTACCGAATTGTGCATACAAGCACGACTACAACAAAATCTTGATGAATACAAAGTATTAGGTGAGGTTAGGGCTGGTGCAGCGTGGGCTAACAAATATCTGGGTAAAGGGTATCGCAAGGGTGATAACTTTTTGTCAACCATAGCAACAACCGGAGACTATATTGCATTTGATGAACCCAAAGATATAGAAGGAATTATTGAAATAGGCTATCGCAACATAGCGGAGAAGTTTATTGTTGGTAAAGTGCAACCATACTACAAGGTAGCAAACTTTGATATTCAACCGATACTAAACGCTCTAAACGGTGTCGGAGCGGTGGATTGGCTATAAGAATGGTAGTAGTCATGTTTATATACTATCGCTATGATGTGTATATATGACCCAACCCCTAACATACAACCCACACGAGATAGATGAAGACACATTTCTAAAGATTAGTAAATCTTCTTTTATGTTATACAACATGTGTCCTCGTAAGTATTGGTGGAATTACATAGGACTACCAGATGTTAGACCGCCACCATCTGATGCTATGATTCGTGGCTCAAAGATTCACCGAGTTATGGAACCTCTAATCGTTGCACCCAATGACCCGAAGGTTCAAGAAGAAACTATCAAAGTGGCTAAAGAAGAAGATGTTGATGGGGATATGGGTTTTGCTGTCATGTCAGATTTGTTAGTGATGTTGGAGGAAAAGATTGGTAAATATGAATTACTGATGGCCGAGCAAAAAATCACCGTTTATGATGAGCGATTAGATGTGTACTTGGTAGGTGCTATGGATGGCTTACTGCGAACCGAAGATGGTAAAATAGTATTGGTTGAATTGAAAACCGGTAACTTCAATAGTGGTAAAATGTCCAGAACCCGTAGAGAGTTAGCGTTCTATACATACATGTTAGAATTTACCGAGTACCCCAGACCAACACATTTTCTATACATAGCACCTGACGCTACCGATGCAAAGTTATTAACTACATTAGAAGGACAAAAAAAGAAAGTGGTTGGAACAGGTTTAACGCAGGGTATATTTGCTATGGAGCCTTTATCTTTACGAACCGTCAATGCCTTTATGAAGGCCTATGAAAAGACTGTGGGCGAACTAAAAGCGAAGGACTTCCCTATCAAATGGAATGATTATTTTTGTACTCAGTATTGCGACTATGTAATACAATGTGAACCTGAGACCGTTGGGCTATGCGAAGACCCGACACAAATATGTTAATATAGTTTCACACATGACGGTTATTTATGAACAAACAGATAATATGTGCAGATTGTGATTCAACAAACTTAGAATTTGACAAAATGGTATTGGCGTTAGGACAAGAAGGAAACCCCCCAAAGGAAATTGAAGTGTGTAGGTGTGTTGACTGTGGTAGCGAATCGCATAATGTCATTTCCTCGTGAGATAGGATTAAAGAGAAAGCATTGTAGTTCGACCAACGAGTTCAAATCGTATGTTCGTAGGTTGTTGGGTAAATCCTCGGTCTATGTTTCCCTCTATCATTTCCGTTCAAAGCGTGAAGATAAACACTGGAAATTTGACTACAAGACTGCTATCATTGACAAAGCATGGTGGGATTTTGACTCCGGCGAAGAAAACGGCATAGAACTGGTAAAGCAAGATGTTGTCAAACTATTGCAACGATTGACCGGTGAAGTCCGTGTTGTTGCTACGGGTCGTGGATTCCATGTCTTCCAATTCTTTGACAGACCAGTAACAGGCCATGAGTGGCGTAGTCATTTGAACCACTACCAGCGCATGATGGCAAAAGACTTACCTACATTAGATGGCGTAGGGCTACCGGAGAAGTTAGTCCGTGTTCCTAACACATACAATGTAAAGCGAGGTCGTTGGTCTGTTTGTATCAATGCAGATGATTTTATGGCTAATCCTGATTCCTTCGCTATCCCCAAAAAGCCCGACCCTAACGCATTCACCCTTTGTCCGTTTCTGGGTGTCAGAACCGTCGCAGAATCGTTTGATTTCGTGCGTTGGGTACATGATAACCCAAAGCCCACAAACGGCGCAGAATCGCATCAGAACGCAAAACTCATTATGGCGGTTGATGCCTCCACTAATGCCGGAGAAATACCACTCCCGCCCTGTATATCTAATCACATCAGTAGCGAGAATCCTAATCACTTTTCACGCATGGCTTTGGTACAACACTTGTCCGAAGAAATGCGCTGGTTTGCACACCCAGATAATGTGTCTGATGAACAGTGGCAAACTATTGGAGATGCTATCTTTGACTATATCAAAGAATTGAATTGGAGAGACTTCAATCCATCAAAGACAAAACATGGTATCAGAACAAACATGAAGTACAAACAATCACCCACATGTCGAGCATTTGAATCTCGGAATATGTGTGCAGGTAAATGCTGGCGGTATGACGGAACAATATGAGTAAGCATTTATACACCCTGATATGGTGTAGTAATAGCGAGGAGGTAGTCCTAATGGATAATAAGACAATAGATTTTTCAAAGATATGGGAATGTTTAGACTGTGGAGAACAATGGGCAGACCAAGACAAGCATTACATGTGCTTGTGGTGTGATGGTCATAAAATAGAGTTGGTGTGTAATACTCAAGAACAATTTCATCTGCTAAAACACCCAGAAGCAAACTGTTAAAATGGATATTAGATGTAGAGTTTACAATGCTTCATATTGATGATAGAGAAAACCCCAAAGTCATTAATAAATTATTAATGGCACTCGGGGATAATAGTTTAGATGAAAAGGGTTTAGCCAAGGTGGATAGACTACCCGTTGGTGATTACACCATACCAGATTTAGGTTGGGGTATGGAGGCAAAGGAAATCAATGACTTATATCATAGTATTATGGGTCATGGTCGTTCAAGAACGGTTCATGCACAACTTACCGATTTAGCCGATAACTTTGATGTTGCTTTTCTCGTAGTCTATGGTACTACTCTAAAGCCTTTTATTAAGGGTCGCAAACCCACAAGGCAAGAAATGGCAATACAAATAGCAAGAATGAATGCCACTATTAAGAAGTTTAAAGAAACACTTCACATTCGCCACCCCAAGATTAAATTTATGCAAGTGGAAACTATGAATGACTTCGTAGAGTGGGTAAAGACTAATCATACTCAAATGACTATACAAGGTAAACGCAATAATAATCCGTTTTTAGTTAGTGGAGTTGTAAGTGAAACAGACCCTCGGATAAGAATGCTATGTGGGATTCAAGGTATCACGCCTCAAATCGCCCGCCAGTTGTTGACTACGCATGGGAGTATCTCGAAAATACTTGACAAAAAAATGACACAGAAAGAGTTAATGAAAACGCGTGGAGTAACACGCCAAAGAGCTCGGTTACTAAAGAAAGCAGGAGACTTATTCCTTTGACATTACCATCTCAAGTTTTTTTCGTTGTCGTAGTTTAAAGGCCTTCCATAACCCCATACCACATAGTATATAGAAAAAACATTCGGCAGCAATCGCTATAAAAAATGCGTGTGGTGGTAAACAGGTTTCGTGGGCTATATCCCCACTACCTACACTAAGACACCATTCCGTCAATTGCCTCTCACCCCACCATTCTTTAGCCCTAAGAATCTATATGAATCAGACCTGCCCGAGACCGCACTACGGACAAACTTCATTTTTAGGTTGTTCATAACTACTGAATTATACCCAGCTGTGTCATAACCGGTTGTTGCTTGACGCTTTATGGTCGCTTTAATCGTGTTTCCCTCGACATTTGCACCATCCAATTCACAACTTAACAAAGTCATATTGATAAAAGCATTTTCATCTTCATTTGTTGATGCGTATATCGGTACTAATTTACTAACTGAACTTCCTGTTTCTTTACATTCTAATTTTACAAGTAACGATGCTCCGTTTGCTGTACCACCTGCCATCCCCGACATACTAATACGGCCTTCTAATACAATCTTTTTACCTATAACATCACTAGGAACTGTGGCCGATAGAGAATGGGTATGTACTTGTCCTACTGCGCTACCGTCTTCACTGGTAATACCAGGGAAAACCGCACCCTCACTCGAAAATACTGCGCCCCTATTTTTATCCCAAACACAATCAATACCATCTAGTTCTCTAGTGGTTTGTGCCGGAGCACCCTTTTTCTTTTGGCCTAGTATAGAAAATTCCCCATCTTTATTGCCGAACTGTCCGTGAAAGTCCATGTTTCCGGTAGCCCTTTTAATTAAATCAGCCGTTGTATTGTTTATGCCGACATTTGCTTGTGAAAGCAATTGCCCGCTAATCGTAGTGGTTCCAGCATCAACGCCCGCACCAGGCTGATTCCTAATGCCCTCGGGGTTATTTCCTATTGGTGTATTTCCTACTTCCTGGGTTTGGTATGGGTTAGTATAAGGTGTTCCTACTGGCCCAACTTGCGGTGGTATGGTTGGTCTATAACCGCTATCTCCGCCCCCGCCTCCTCCGCCACCGGTTCGAGGTGGTGGTGTAGGTTTGGTAGGTATAGTTCCTGGAGTTCTTCCTTTGTTTATTTCCGGCAATATATATGACGCAAGACCCCCTAATCCCTTTGACTCATCCTTTTCTAATGTTAATCTAACTGAATCGTGAGTTCTTTCGTTTGCATTCCACTTTACCTGATTTATCGAAAATGGAGTTGCTGAGGTAATGCCCAGAGATGCGTCTTCAAAAGTAACTTTTGTTGATGGATAGAAATTTAAATCATCAACGATAATTATTCTTGGGGCGTGATACCAAGGTGCATCTTGACCCACAGGGATATTTGGTTGAGTTCTTGCACCCATAGGGAAACATGAACCACTATCAACAGTTCCAATGCTAGGAGCACCAGGAATTTGTACGGCGTTACCCCACTTTGGCGAACCTATCGCACTACCCATTCTATGTCTTAGACATGCCCTTAGATATTCACAATCAATAGAAACTACGATTCTTTCATTACCGGTTGCACCAGACCAATATCCTGCCGGTATTTCAATCTCATGAAAACCACTATGCTTAAACTGTAGGTGTTTAACATCGGGATAATTCTCGGCAATTGTTATTGGTTGGAAAGTATTAGAAACGGCACTTCCTACCGTTGTTGCGCCAGCCGTAAATGTAGGGTCAACATCGGCTAAAGTAAGGAAAAACTCCATATCTTCTATGTCTAAACCATCGGAAACTTCGTAGTAATCAGCCAATTGAATACTAACCCTAAGTTCATGGCCGTGTGCATCACTAACCTTTGGCATTCCCTTTGGTATATGCACTATCTCTACCGCATTTGTAACGGATTTATCGCCAATCCAACCATAGTTTTGTTCTGGAGCAACATCGCCGGTAGGGAATATACAAGCACCACCAAAATGATTTTGTGGGTCAGACGAATAATTTGTAACTTCTTTTCCATACGACCTTTTGTTATATACATTAGCAGTACCATAACCATTCCAAGTAAGGTTTCCATCTAATCTGTTTTGTATTCCGCTATAATGAGCACCGTTATACCATGAAGTCCAAGTTTGAGCTCCTTTTAAAACGGGAGAGCTTGTTCTAAAGGCAGGGTCTGCTATGTACCCAAAGCGAGCATTATAAAGCATTTTGTCTGTTTCGGTAGCCTGTGTAACGAACTCCGCTTCTATTTTTATATTAGATTCTTTTGATTGTTCATAGGTTTTTTTTGCTATTTGTGATGCCTCTTTATCTGACCTAACCGTAGGAACATCAACAAACTTCCACTTTGATTCGGTTCCTGATATTCCCGCAGGGAAATCAACAAATGATGCACCGTTGTTATAAAACACTCTAACATTTGAAATAGATACGGTTGGAGAACCAGAAATGTTAGATAAACTAAGATTATTTCTATTAAAAACAAAACCAGACGAGTATGCTGGCCTTATATCTAACTTACCATCTTTACCGGTAGTATAGGTAAAAATAGTCGATGAGCCTTGTTCGCCTACCCGAGTTTTTTCTGTTATTTCAACAACCGCTTGTAGTAAGGATTTGCCTCGCATATCAACAACACCTCCGAAGTTATCCCAATCCAAAACACTACCCGAAGAAACACGGTAATGTCGTGATGCAATAGATACTGTAGTTTGTGTAGTCGTCATTCTTCTTGTTATTGGTATATTTACTTTGCTAAATGTTACTGGTAATCTAAATAGAGATAGTGGGTGGTGTGTATTAGCAAGCGTCATCATGCTTCTAAGTGCGTCATGGATATACCAGTTGCCATTGTCTTTTGACTCTACATAACCATTTAGTTTCATCATAAATCGTAAAGCGAAAGGCGCACTAAGGGAAGAATATGCAACGATTTTATCATAACCAGTGGTGATATTATTTATACTGTCATTGTAAATTAGTTTTTGGTTCAAACCCGAAGCCGTTACACCAGCAGCCGAATTAGTAAATCCAAGAAGCCTTTGAAACATTTGTGTTTGGATTTGGTCTTGAGTTAATGTTGTTTCGTCTAAATCAAAACTTGTTACATCGGATAAGGTATTAGTACTGGTATTATTACCAAACCATAAAAAGAATAATAGGTTTCTTTCCTTTGTACCCCCTTGTGTGGAGTCTCTTTCTAATTCTATCATCCCTATACCTTCGGATGGAAACTCGCTTGTGTCATCTAATTTTAATGTCGTTGAACCAGCATTAGTATTTGAAGTTCCTACATTTGGTGCTAAATTTGAGCCTGCACTAAAGAATCTATACCAATTGGGATGATTAGTAATATCTGTTCGTGCTAATCCTAAGTTCTTTGGTGATGCTATAACTTCTTGCCAATAATCATCTATTAAAGCGGGGTGTCCTTCGGTATCAATAACTAAGTCGCCCAAGGTTTTTCTTCTTCCGGCTATTTGGTTACATTTACCACCGTTTGCTTCGGTGTTTAGATTAAAAAACTTAGAAAAATCAAACACCAAAAATGCACCAGCCTTCCTATCCCAATTGTGGAATGACGGTTCAAAGTGGCTATTAGAACCCAAAGTGCTCCAGGCATCTTCGCTATATGGTTCTTGTTTCGAGCTTAATTCCCAAATATCACAATCGTAACCCACCTTTAAATCAACAAAATCCACAGCATTACCCTCTATATCCACTTGGTCAGTATATTGTAGTGATACGCTATAATTATCTGGTGTAGGGTAAAGTAAGCCAAACTTTGTATCTCTTTCTCCACCGTCAGCATCAGCAGTACCATCGTTTCTCATGTCAGCCCAAAGCACCCAAATGTGTTTGTAATCATCACTAATTGTTCTAATGTTGATTGTTGGGGCAGTGCCACCCATAGTAAAATTAGTTTGGTAATTATGAGTTATAAATTTACAATCGTTTAATTGGGCTTTACCTGAAGCATTTGAAACATTACCAAAACAAAATGAATCGACTTCACCATTAGGGTGTACTAATTCTGCTACACCGCCTCCGGTGCGAATATCAGCTGAAACATCGTTATAATCTATGGTTGTTAATACCCCAGTTGTATGAAAGCCGGAGCCTGTGTATGTGTTGACTGGGTAAGGTGTTTGTAGTGTTCCCGTTGCGTCTGGTGTTTCCGCAATTCTTCCGAACATTTTTTGAAACCAAAGTGATTTAGGCAAATCACGCAACCAAACGGCTTGTGCTGCACGATTTTTAACACTTGGTGTACTCCAAGGTGCTACATTATTAAAAGTGGTTACTGTGCTTTTAGATGCGTCAGCAGTATGCAAATCAACATACCCATTACTCCAATATACTCTAGACTGGTTGCTTGTCGAAGTACAACCTATCGGTGTTGCATTTCCTACAAAAGTGGTTGCTTTGCCTGTAAAACTTGTCCAATCCGCATCAATCCAAATGTAAAAGTTATAGGCATCAGCACCACTACCATAACCAGAATTTAGTATTTTATATGGCGTATTGTCATGTTGGCTAAGTGCCGTATCTGTTCTTTTTACTACTACATGAGTGGCTTGTGTGTATGATGGTGTTTGGGAGTATGAACCCGAAGTTAATCTAATACAAACTTTTTCTGCAGTGCCATGTTGCCAGCGAATGTAAGCATCTGATGTAGCATTAAATCCTGGTGGTGCTTTAGTAATACAAAAGTTATTTGCTGCCACATCGGCTGCTTGTTGACCGCTATGTTGTGTGACTGCTTGGTTAGTACAATCGCTAACCACACTTCCAAAAATGTTTATTGTATCGCCGGTCTGCAAACCTTCCGGTGCTTGCGAACCAGACAAATCCCATACTACTGTTCCATCGTTAGCATCAATAGCAACGGCAGTAACTGATGATGAAATAACCATACCGGAACCTGGGTTATGCTTAAGTGGGTGAATCACCTTTGCTTTTTTACCGAGCCACTGGTATTCGGGGTAATTTGGCCCGATTGTCTCCTCATTATTATACAACTGGATAGGGTGTGCCGAATCTAAACATGTTCTTTGGTCTTGTGTAGGCATAAAACTTAGTGAAGCATTAGAGTTAGAATCACCACCTATGTTATCATCACGAACTAATAGTTTTGCCGTTCCAAAATAAAGTGCATCCTGCAACGATTCTGCGCCCCCCCGTAGCCCCGCTGCTACATCTAAATCACTGGTTAGTGTTGTTTGCCCTAAATCGAAAACAGGTAGTGTTTTATCCAATAATTTAGCGGGGTCGCTAATAGCCAGCTCTATTACCTTTGTTTGTTGTTTCATCTGTTGTTTAATACTAATGTTATTCAATATACCGTTTAGTATAGGTCTATCTTGTCCGTTTCTAAATAACAAAAAGTGATAATCAGAATTTGCCACACCACTAATTAGGGGATAAAGATTCAATACATCAGAATCGTCGTAAATATCAACACGCATTGATGATAGGGAATTGCTTGTCATAATTGTTGATACTTTATTTAATAGTGGTGTTTCACCTGTTAGTGGGTGAGTAACATATTTTCCAAAGGCAACTCTATCAATCATAACTATGTGATTCCAATAACAACCTTCAGTACCAACAAAACTTTCGCTACTTAGCCCTGTATGAGAAACCCTGGCTTGCACTAAACTCCAACCGTAAAAATCGGTTGCTGACCATGCTCCACCACCTGGTTTTGATTGAAAAGCAGTTAAAGCACCATAAGCAACACCGTTCACATAAACTTGGTATTTTTGTGTAGTAAAATTGCACTTTACATCAATATCATACCAAAGATTGTTCATTTTATCTTCTTTGGTAGTACCGCTCAGTGTTCCTATTTTATTGAGACAAAAATGGTATTCTAAATTTTTGGGAACTACACCAGCATTATTAGATAATCCTGTTGCTAAGTGGCTATAATTAGCAAAAGCATCAGTTATATCCATAGCATATCTATCTATCATAACGGTAATAGCGGGATTTGTAGCGGTTATACCGGCTGATGAATATGTAGCATCTGAATGCAAATAACCTATATTTAATAATAGTTTTGGGGCATAGGTTTGATTTAGTGTAGCCCCAGTTATTGTTGCACCACCACCAAATCTGCCAC
>Ga0181412_1000076_pt1 | contig 36452 bp, 27 predicted proteins | sample 35SPOviralmetaG_FD_130113 | JGI IMG/M metagenome (GOLD analysis project Ga0181412, IMG submission 130113) | Marine viral communities from the oligotrophic San Pedro Time Series (SPOT) site, San Pedro Channel, CA, USA - 35 SPOT_SRF_2012-08-15 | ecosystem: Environmental > Aquatic > Marine > Strait... | reverse complement strand
TTGTTGCTCAATAAATTTCGTTTCGAAATGAGGAATATACTTACACAAATCGGTAAACAAAGGAGGATAATGATAATTGTATTTCCATTTCCAGTCAGGACAATCGCCACTATAATAAGCACATACCCATTCCAAACCTTCCAAATAGTTATTACATAAGGTTTTCATGAAAGAGGAATTTTTCTCTGTTTTGAAAAGAACTTGATAATATCGCTTGTCCCAATGTTGTTCGCTGGGACATATGTATTTTTCTTCAGCACGATACGCAATCGGTGTATTTTCAAACGCTTTTTTCTTTTCTTCGTCGTTATTTTCTGGAAACCGATAATGGTCGAATTTATCTCTCACGAAATATTCTTGCACCAAATATTCGTGTTCCCGTTTCGCGATTTCATTTACAAATTTACTAACATATTTCCATTGTATATTTCCTTTTTCAGAAATAAAATACGCGTCTATGTAAGAGCCAACATATTTATTGTATATTTCTAATAATACATCTATACCGTGAGTTCGTATATTCATTGCTGGAAAATGTGGTAAGAAATCATTTCCAAGGAAGAAACAGATAAATACATAATCATACAATCGGCGAATACTTGAATGGGCACAACCCATATGAGATAGAATTCCCTGACCGAGATATTGAATATCTACAAAATGTGGTTCTTCGCCTTGACAATCTACAGGGATAGAATTTTTCAAGAATTCAGGTGCCTCTCGGAAAATATATATATTTTTACAATACTTCAAGTGGAAAACAGACAGCATAATTAAATCGGAGTCCAAACCATAAACGGCAACATTATCATTTTCAAACGAATTCGCTCTGAGGTGGGAAAATAGTTTATGTTCGCCTTCTCCACGTTGGTCAGAACAAGAAACTATCATATTTTTCACGTTGTATTTGTTTTCACTATGCTTGAAATGTTGATTCATCATTTGCGACAATTTGTTCATAAAATTAGTACCAGGAGTAATAGAAGATAGTTCCCAAGAAGAAGTTTTTGAAAATAGCGGGATTTTGGACATAAAGTGACCCTTGTTTCTGCGAGTACGTTGTTGTTCCATTTTTGCGAAGGGGGCAACGCCATCAAACGCAATATATACTGTTTGATTAGGGTTCAAATATTGTATGTAATGTTCTATTTTTTGAATAACTTGTTGAATAATCGCATTTTCTAATTCAACATGGTCATTGGCATTCACCTTGTCTGACTTAATAATATCATAATAAGAGTCATATATGATAGAATTACAATCCATATACAAATGATCAAACGAACCCTGTTGAAAAGATTTCAAACTCCGTATAATATTGGTGTAATTTTTAATAATATACGAAAAATAACTAGGAATACCCATGTTGTAAATTTGTGCTCTGGTATATTACATAGTATATATTTATATCAATTTTACTAATTCTAAGAAAATATTTATAATAATAACATACTATATAATCAAAAATGGGTGGTAATAACAAGAATATAGAACTTTTTATTAAAAATAAAACTATTTATACCCAACAAATTATAAGAGATACAAATATTGCGATTGTCAAACATAATAATGAAAAATTATTTAGTAATAGCGACACAAAACTTGCCATCCCAATATTAAATAATTTGTATTCAGATACTGAAAATATAATACGTGAACTACCAAATCAAACACAGAAACAGTTAGACATGTTATTAGATAAACTGCAGAAAATAGTGAATAATTTATCCATGATTATTTGTGGTTTTGGCACACGCAAAATAGAGGATTTACTGTTTATTATATTTGGGTCGGAGTTTCAGAATTTATGTTTTCAGGACGAAATATTACAAGCCAAGTTTGACTTAATGAAGAATCATGTAACACCATATGGATACAAAGTAATACATTGGAACAAAAAGAAACATCCAAAACAAACGCAAAATACGTATTGTAAAGATAAAATAGTAGATAGTATTTTAGAAATAGACATGTCTAATAGTCTGGAATGCTATGAACTGGAAGGAGAAGGTGATAATTTATATAAAAAAATGAATGGTATCCGCATCACTGTTCAAAATGAAAAGGCAAAAAAGACCTTAGTTATCAACGGGATTATTGATAATATTCATATACATTGTTTCACGAATAAGTATATTCAACACCGAATAGATGAAATATCTTCATTATGTGGGACAAGACAGAAACATGAGTCCGATATTTTGGAAGAAATTATAAGCACATTTACCTTGAAAGATATATTGATACAAGGGAAAAATGATGTCTTAAAGCGAATGTTCTCTATTGTGAACGAAGTGAACACGTTGAAACAAAGTAAGTTGGAGGCATCTTTCAAACGTTTTATGGATATGGATGTATACATGAAATGTAAAATGATTATGAATTTGTTGCTGGCCAGTGACCCAGAAATTCAATATATATGTTATTTGTTATATGAATTACTTGCATTGGACCAGGATGATTTATCCGTTGCTTCGCTGATATATGACATACTTCCATGGAAGTTCAGAACTAAGTTAGATGAAATGATAAAAATATCTTCTAAAAAATCAGACGATATTGCGAAAAAATACGAGATGAATCAAGTATCAATAGAACAACAAATTTATCTTATGAAAGCCCCTGAGAATGTGAAAGAAAAAGCAATGTTAAAAATGAAAGAAATAAAGGGGAGACCCGATGAAGGTTCTCTCAAAGCAAAGCAATATATAGAGGGCTTATTAAAATTACCGTTTGGTGTATATAGACAAGAGCCCATCTTAAAAAAGGTGAAGGAATTTAATAAAACAAATAATCAAATAGTGAATGTTCTCAACACCTACTTTTCAACATTGGGTTTGAAAGAAAAGAATCAACATACGATATTAGAAATTTATCAAAACATCAAACACATCCGTAAATGTATGATCCCGAGAACCACTGAATCTATTATTCAGACATTAAATCAGAGTACGAATAAAAATGTGTCACAACTTGTTCAATACATGAATCAAATTAGTAAATCAAACGGACAAAAGCGTATTCTTATGAATCAACCGAAACAAAAACAAATGGAGAATATCCAAAAAACATTACAAAGTTCTCAAGAAACGGACATATACAAAATATACGACAAAGCACACGAAACAAAAAATGGAAAGTTCTCTTTGTATGAAACCCATAATGAGATTGTTCAGTTAGAATCCAGTGTACAAGAAGTGGAAACCGAAATGAACGATGTAATGAATATTATGGAGAAATCCATATATGGACATACAAGAGCAAAAAGTCAAATAATGAAGATTATTGGACAATGGATGAATGGTAAACTAAGCGGTTATTGTTTTGGATTTGAAGGTTCTCCGGGGATCGGAAAAACGAGCCTTGCAAAGAAAGGAATATCAAAATGTTTAATAGATGAGAACGATGAAACACGTCCGTTTTCGTTTATTGCCCTTGGTGGTTCAGCAAATGGTTCTACAATTGAAGGACATAGTTATACCTATATGAATTCTACATGGGGAAAAATAGTGGAAATATTGATGGATTCAAAATGCATGAACCCGATTATATATATTGATGAACTGGATAAAGTGAGTAAAACAGAACATGGAAAAGAAATTATTGGTATATTGACTCATATGATAGACAGTACACAAAACGATTCATTCCAAGACAAATATTTCAGTGGGATAGACATTGATTTATCCAAAGCGCTATTTATTTTTTCTTATAACGACCCCGAACAAATTGACCGCATATTGTTAGATAGGATTCATAGAATCAAATTTGATAATTTAACATTAGAGGATAAAATGGTCATTGTAAAGGATTATATATTACCCGAAATAAATGACAAAATGGGATTTGAGAACGTAGTTGATTTGTCTGACCATTTAATACAATACATAATTGAAAATTACACATTAGAGCCCGGAGTGCGTAAATTGAAAGAAATTTTGTTTGATATGTACGGAGAAATCAATTTAGAAATTTTGAAAGTAGATACATTTCATGAAATAGAAATCCCTTTGAAACTGAACGAACATGATATAGATAAGAAATACTTGAAAAATTATAAAAAAGTAAATGAAAAACATATCCATTGTTCTCCTGAAAAGGGCATTATCAACGGGTTATGGGCGAATTCTCTCGGATATGGTGGAATCATACCGATACAATGTATGTTATTTCCGTCATCCAACTTTTTAGAACTTAGACTTACGGGATTACAAGGCGATGTAATGAAGGAAAGCATGAATGTTGCGAAAACTCTTGCATGGGATTTAACTTCAGAAAAACGCATCAAAGTCTTATTAAAACAATTCACCGATACAAAGAAACAGGGTTTACATATTCACTGTCCAGAAGGTGCTATATCCAAAGATGGTCCATCTGCGGGTACAGCAATCACTGTTGCTATTTACAGCATTTTCAATAATAAAAAAATAAAAAACACGATAGCAATCACTGGAGAAATCAATTTGCAGGGACAAGTCACACCGATTGGAGGTTTAGACGTAAAAATCATTGGAGGTATTAAAGCCGGAGTGAAAACATTCTTATATCCAAAAGGAAATGAACGTGATTTTGAAGAATGGAAAACAAACAATAAGAAGAATGTAGACAATATTGAATTTATTAGTGTATCCACTATCAAGGAAGTATTCAAATATGTTTTTGTAGACTAATCAACATTTTCTAATGGTAATATAAATAATTATGGAGTTGAATTTACTTGCATTCGGATATTTATTTTTGCGTCTTGCGCCTTTTATTTTGGTATGTTTTTTCACATTGGGCTCTATCTTTAATCAAGACTTCAAAGGTATTATTTATTTAGCAGGTGTACTGCTATCTGCTTTATTTTCAATGATGGTATCTAAAACGCTTGGGTTTCAGCGACCTGAAAATTATCCGGAAGTGTGTAACTTTTTGATGTTGGACACATCCAGTGATACTTTTAACCTTCCGTTGGGAACAAATATGTTAACTTTCACGTTTGCTTATCTTGCTTATGGAATGCAAGTACATAATGTAGTGAAAGAAAACGCATTCTCTTACTTATTTTTCATGATTTTACTTGGATTAGACGCCTTATGGAATTACAGTTATAGTTGCTACAGCGCTGGACAATTGATATTCTCTGGTGTGCTGGGCATCTCCGCTGGTTTCATTTGGGGAGGTATTTTAAACGGGTCGGGTGCTAAGAACTTATTATATTTCTCTGCTCTCAATAAGCATGATGTTTGTTCTCGCCCATCTAAACAAACCTTTAAATGTGAAGTGTACAAGAATGGAAAGAAAATCGCAACCAGAATGTCGGGTTAAGTAAAATATTCAAAATAGATACATAATACAAAATTGTATATATTATGTATCAAAACAACTTAAATTATTTTTCAACCATTGCTGTGCATTACGCAATACTCTCATGCGACTCATTTCAGTAGCAATCATTTGAACATTACCTGATTTCTCTCTATAAGTTGAAAGAAAGTAATTAATCACATTCACCGTATTTGTGCTTTGGTATTTTGCGTCAAGTTCGTTATGTGGAAATTCAAGAAAGTCTTTACGTTTATTCACTTCATTATGAAATTTATACAAAAAATCTTTCCAGTCCTGTTTTGACTTGATAGACTCTATATTCATTTTTTTCATATGTGCTGTAGCATGGTCAGTGCATTTAGGGCAAGGCAAATTATAACAAATAGATTTCACTAAGTTTATCATCTCATATTTCTTAGATGAAAAATGTTCGTCCTTTATTTTTTCGGCTAATGTATGAAATAAAAACCAAATTGGTTCGCCCCATTTCATTTGTTTTTCTTTTGGTTTGGGTACATCGCGTATTATGTTTGATTTATTGTTATCATTATTTACTTTTCGTGCAGGTTGTATACGAGTCATGCGAAGAGGTAAAGAATTAGTTTGATTATTTCTTTGTGTATTTACATTGGCTTCTTGTTTGACTATTGCTCGTGAATTGTGAAATCTCATTAACATATTATAATACATTAATAAAAATAATACAAATAAATGCAATAAATATAATATAACAATATAACAAATACTATGGAAACAAAAGGACAACTAATAGAAGCTGTAAAAGAGTGGGTAAAACTGGATAATGAAATTCGCGGCATACAAAAGATTCAAAAAGAGAAGAAAAAAGAAAAAGAGGAAATATCAAAATCGCTTATGAATATCATGAAGGAGAATGAGATTGATTGTTTTGATTTGAAAGATGGACAAATATGCTACGATAAAAAGACGGTCAAAAAACCAATTACAAAAAAAAACTTATTTGAGGTATTAACTAAATATTATGATGGTGATATTCACGAAGCAAACAATGTAAAAGATTTTATTATTAATAACCGAGAAGAAACAACCAAAGAAGCGATTGTACGCAAAATGACTAAACAATAATATTCAATTATTTAAATATTGAAATCGGGAATGGTATACAAGTTATTTTGTTTGTTATATTTAGCAACGATACGTGGATTTTGCGCATCCATAAGCACATCTTCTGTATTATATACATTACCAATGTCATCAATATAATACACAATTCCACTTATTTCTTTTGCATATACTTCATATTTCATAACCAAATTATTTGAATCGCTTAACACATCTGAAATCAATCCATGTGGGGTTCCTTTCACATGTGTTCCGCAATATTCACTATCGTTTTTTCTACGTCGTGTACATTGTTCGCCGTTTGCTCTCTTTGCGTTACATCTGTTCGTAACAGGCACCGTATTTTTTACTCTTTTTCTTTTATTTAAATCTTCTTTATCAAACTGTAACCGGTCATAATCGTAAATATGACGCAACAATTCGTTTACCTTTTCCTTTTCCGACAACTCTAACTCACGACTCTTTTCCAAAATGGAATGTTTGAATTCTGTGATGTACGTCTCAAATTTCTTGTTTAGTCTGCGCTCCATGATAATATCAATAATTACTACTGGTATTATTTATTCATTCTTTATATTCAATTTTTTACTTTTTAGCCCTCCATTATATGGGACAGCAAAATAGTTATCTAATAGCCAAGTATTTACATGTAAGTCATGTAAATATACATCCGCTAACAAACGTCCATATTTTTCAGTGCGTATGTTATCTAAACGAACTGTTTCATTAAATATCAATTTATGAAGCGCTATTTTTGAAATATTTGCTTCAACACGCTCAATACAATCATCTGCGTTCATTTCAGGTGCATCTATCCCGGCCAACCGAACGGAAAAACGATATAATTGTTTTCCACGTATAGGATATTTACAGGCAACCGTGATAGTATCTCCATCGTATACTTTCACTACTTTCGCGTAATGAATATTCGGGATAAATCGTTTACAATCATGATAAGTAATCTCTCGCAGATATTTGGGTGGACGAAAAGGTCGCTTACAACATACCTGCGCAAGAAAAATAAATAAATAAAAATACATCAACGTCATAGTTATATATGTTTGTTATTTTATTCATTATAGAATTCCATTTTACTTCATCATGTTATAAATCCCCCGAAACACTTGAACTGCCTTAATGCAAGATTCTCTGACATATTGACTTGCTACCTGTTTATCAAATTCACCATCCGATGCTAAACGAATCTTACTATTGTCATCATGAGGATGGAACTTTTTAAAACCACAGAATGATAACTTTCCTTGTTGATAATAATCTTCATATAACACGTATTCTAATGACTTACCAAGTGTATAATCTTCGTTTTCCAAAACAATATCATAACAATTGTCCATAGTTGTTTCGCTTCGTAAAATCGGCACTAAATCCGAATCCAAATTTTGTATCATTTCGTTAAATTTATTTTCCAATATTCGGCATGCGTTCAACATCAGTTCCTTATTATCATACATACCTACCGACTGAATGACGAAATCAAAACTATTATCAACAAAACTTCTCTGAGCGTCCAATAAGTAGAAGTTCTTCTTCTCAAATGAAATTTCATCATTCGTAGCATTATCGCTTCGCATACTATCCTCTTTTTTCTGCCATATTTCATTCGCCTTTACCAAATCAGGTGTATTTCCATAAGAGCACTTAGATGCAACATTAAACATACCATCTTCCTTAGCAGTATGAACAGAGAATTCAGCAGACAACTTAATATGTTCACCTGGTACCTGGTCTCCGATACCTGGTCTCAAACGAGCGAAGTCAATATACATATTTGTCTTAGGATTCATGGGAAAGATTTTTTTAGTTTCTTCATCAGCAAGATAATTACCATTTTCTTTATTTTTAATTTTGAAACTTTCAGTAGTGAGATACATCATTGTATCTGTATCATTTTTCACATCCACTTCCAATAAATAATTATTTGGAAGCACATCCAATTCCGTCATATGTACTGGAATCGAACTCAAACGTTGTTTTAATATCTCGTTATGAAGTCTGCTCGTATTTACATCAATATGACAGTGATTATCTTCGTAGGTTTGTGTATATACCGCAACAATTGGAATATCAGATAAGATGGTTCTTCTCAATGCATTAGCTAAACTTACATTTACGCCACTCAATGTAAATTTGAGAGTGTTATTATCTTCGTTAGAAATGTTGGTCAGTGAAGGATTCATGATTTACGTCTATAACTAATATTGCTATTATATTTATACTCTTCAATATTATTTATTTCAATTTTGTTGGTGTATATTTATAAATGACTTTCCAGAAAATTTAATCGCCTATTTATAAATCCAATACGTTCATTCTGCGTAAATAATCCCCATAATAGTCCACATTTAGTTTCTATATTCTTCATTTTATTCACAGAAAAATAATGAATATAAAATTCTAATAGTTTGGAAGCACTGTAATCTTTCAACATATGATGTCGTCGTAAAATATTTTCACGTCCTTTGTCCATTTGTATTAGTGAAATAGTGCGTCTGTTCATGTAACTCAATAAGTCATAATACAATACATTATGTTCTTGTGGTAGGTCGTATACTCGGTGTAATTCTGACCTTGTTTTTGGAAAATCATTGATTTCGGTCAACAATTCTTTTGGTTGAGGTCGGTAAATATAAGGATAAATATATTCATACAAAATCGTTTGTGATAATTTGGAAAATAAATGATATTGAATATCGTCATGCATAGTGTATATTACATAAATATTATAATATACACTCTATCATTTATTCATCTGCTCTCAATGTTCTATTGGAAAGGAAAATGAATGCGACCAAAATGAACGATAATAATACAGGTAGAAGTACAATCAACCAAGAAAACCATTCAGCCCCGCCTTTACAGATGATGTTCAAGACCCAAGTCCAGAAAGCGACATATAAAAGTTTCACCATAAAGATAACAGAAGTATTCGGTACCATACAAGCATAATCACCTAAACAATAGATTTCTTTATTTCCAACATTCTGGAAACCCATAATTGCGAGTGCTATCACCGATAAGATTAAATAAAACTCAGCAGGAGAACATAACTTCGTTAAACCAAGCATAATATATATTATGTATCATAAAAAAAAATATACACGTTACAACAAAGTATATTTTTATTTAGTTAGTTTGTAGTTGTTTACTCAATATCCACATGTGTTAACATGTGTCGGCGACAGCATACATTATTCAAACCAAGTTGGTCTAACATTTCTCCCTCCGGAGTCTTATCCACATTATTTTTAGTTAAATATACCACTTTATCAACAGATTGTCCTTGTTGAATTTTTCGTTTTCTGACTTCATTTTGATAATATCTATATTTGTCCGCTAAAACGGTTCCGCAGGTGAAACATTTAATTGGAATAATCATTCTTATATTAGTTGTATATTATATAATTCTATATAGATTTTCAATTTTATATATCAAGATTATATATAAAATCTATTATTTATGAAGTGGAACACAATCATTAAATTATCAATCATTCTATTATTCTCAGTACACATATTGTACAATTTTAAAGAGCATTTCACGTCAACGCCTATTAATTGGCGCGATACTTCGTTAGATGATGTAGTAGAAGAGGAAGACGAAGGGCCAAAAATTGAGGAAAAATACTTAGAAGTAGCAGAAAGTGGGTACGATGCGGGTAAATATGATGTTCAATATCACGAACCCGAGGACCTAATAGAAGAAAAAAATAAAGATGACTATACTTATGACTACATCAAAGTATCCAGAAAGAAAGGTGATAAAGAAGTGAAACGATTACGTATACAAAGTAAAATATTGTATAATAACCCGGTTGATTATAAATACGGTATTACGCCTTACGTACCAAGTTATTATGATACCGTATTATTGAGTAAATTGAGACCACATACATACAACTTTTCTAAATCGTTATAAATTTATGCGATAACATGCTGTCCACTGGTAGTTTTTTTCTTTCTTTTTGGATTTTCGTGGACTTGGCTATGTTCTTTATCATGACATTTTGCACAAATAGATACCAGATTCGCTTTATGATTCTTATGAAACGAATCAATAAATCCATCTTTGTTGGCGGTTTGTTGTTCTGCAAGATGATGTGTTTCTGTACCCATTGTTTCACCGCACATTTCACATTTGCCTACTAACTTGGTTGCGTTGTATCTCGTAGGGTTATATTGAAGTGCTCCGGAGGATTCTTTGAAATATTTGTTGCGTATTTGATATGCACAATCCAAAAATTCCGTATCCAAGTGAAGCGATTTGCATACTTCTAATCCATATGTATTATTTCCTGGACCATCTTTTAATATACGGTCGTATACCAATGCGTCCAACTGTGAATTATATGTTACTTCCATATGCTTTATTGCGATGCTATCCAAATCCTTTATTTCGTCGTAATATATCACATCATGAAAATGGGTTGCGAAAATGAAACTACTTCTACGATTATGTAGACGTTGTAATCCAGAAACAAAAATACTCAGAGCGGATTGTAATTCTGTTCCAGAGCACAATTCATCACCAAGAATCAAACTATTTCTATCGGCATTATTCAAAATAACGCGTAATTCTGACATTTCCACAGCAAATGTAGACAATCCACGAAACAAGTTATCATTTCCAAGAATACGTGAAAACAAGGCAGTATAGGGTTTGAATACAAATTCGCTACAAGGGACATACATTCCACATTGTGCCATAATAACAGAAATGCCTAACGCACGAATCAGACTTGTCTTACCAACCGCATTTGTTCCATACAACAATATACCAGATGGTTCCTTTCCTAATTGTATATCATTTGGGACATATAGTTCGTTTTGTTGTAGGTATTCAATCAAACAATGACGTAATTGCTTTGCTTCCACAAAAGAAGTCGTATGATTTTGTATTTCTGGTTTACAATAATTACGAGTCCTTGCGTTATATGCTTTACATTGAATCAAATCCATTTTCCCTACGTAATTCGCTACATCGCGCAAATCAGTATATATTTCTTTTTCAATAATATCCAATATTTCACCAAATAATTTGACTGTAATTTTCGTTAATTTTTCCTCCAGTTTTACAATTTCCCAACTTAGATTACTAACAATCTCACTTTCTATTTTTTTATTACCAGATGTACCAGAAACAAACTTAATATCAGCCAATCTAATACCTTCAACTGGCTTGTTTTCTGGGTTCGCCTCGTATTTTTTTAATGCTGCCTTTACAGTTTTACTCCGAGATAAGGTTGATTCCAAATAAGACCCAGTTTTTTCTGTACGATGAACTTTTACATACGTAATTTTGTCATCGTCATCATCGCTATCGCCAGCATTTCCCATTTTATTTGTAATATCATTCAAAAACTTATGAATACTATCAAACTTGAATTTACGATCGCGATATTGTTTTACAATATCATCATATTCTTCAAATATACCTAACCGAATTATTATATTACCAGAATAGCCTGAATTACTGGAAACCTTATCGCATTCTTCAATAATAAAATATTTTGACAATAGATTTTCTATTTTTTCATACTTATCCTCAATATTATATGGTAGTTGCTTACTCACTAAATAATTATTTAACGTATCTTTGTCACTAATATAAGATGTAATCGCATCTAATTCCATAATAGACCCGTACAATTGACTAATCGAACATGGGAATAATTTGCGAATTACTATTTGTCTTGAAATTTTTTCAATATCTTTTATTTTCACGAGAGAATGTCGTAAATAATCAACAACATTGTAATTGTCATCTTGTACCAAATAATCAATCATTCTGTATTCCTTATGTAACCATTCCTCGTCAGTAGTCGGATTCGTCATAAGATGTCTGAATCTACGTTTTCCAATAATGGTGCTACATTGATTCAAAAAAGACATGACTGACGATTTTTTACCATATCGTTTGCTTTCATTCGCAATATCATCAATAATATTCAACTGCATCAATGTATGATTTGCCAAAGTAACACGTGTTGACACATTATCAAAAGTTGGCAACGTCAACCTGTTTACTAACTGTGGGTTTCGTTCTTTGACGAAATCTAATAAATAACAATATGCCTTGGTAGCAGTGTCTTTCTCGCGGAACTCCAAACAAATATCAAATGTATCGGCTTGAAACGCATCACTTATAATATGATTTTGATATGTTTGCTTCGGTACATTCTTAGCATAAGAACCATTCATATCTACATAATGAATCTTGGAACTACAAATACCAGAATAATCCATAATTTTTTGAACATCATGTTTTTTAGTTATTGAACAAGCAATAATGAATTCACTCGGATTATAAACAGATACGTAACGCTGTAACTCATCAAAATTAGACGCAATAATATTATACTCCGTTTCATATTGATAAAACGAGGTTGCGCCAGTCATAGTGTCTACAACCGAAATACCTACACTCAATGTATCTGGTTTATTCACTTTACGCACCAATGATTTATGATGGTCTACCCATACACACATAATATTATTAGACGCGCTGGTTTGATTACTATCTGAAATATAAGTTCCTGGTGAATATACACTATCCAACAATCGGTCCTTCGCTTCTTTATCGTCACTTTGGACATATACTACAGCAGTAAATCCTCCGTGAATTGTTTTTTCAATATATTTATCTAACGAATTCAATGGTATTCCAGCCATATATACTGCGTCCCCTTCAAATGATACCTTTTTTTCTTTACATTGAAGGTCACAAATCGCAGATACTTCTTCTATTTTACTACCAATAATGATATCGCCTTGCTTACAACCATACAATTCATAAAACCCGCCTACCTGCATATATACAATAGTATCTTCGCCATATTTCTTTACGTTTTCTTGTGTTACAGAAAAATAATGAGAATAAATAGAAAAGTTCTCCTTTTTCGGCATATTATTTTATATATTTTGTAAGTAATCTCTATATTCATTACAAAATTACATTTGACTTACAAGTGTTTCTACTTCATATAACATAGTAATAACTGCGCGGTATACCATATATCTTGGTTTACGAACATAAATCAAATATTTTGTATAATACAACTTGTTAATCATATGGAATTTTTGTTGAAATTCATCATCATCTATCATATATAATTCATTGATAATGACATCAAGTCCATTCAACAATACGCGATTATTATAACGCATACGAATTAACTGTAATACATTTTTCAATAAATTTTGGATTTTGATTAACGTATCTTTCAATGACTCTTCTTCCTCGGGTTCAGGAGTAGGTTCAGGAGTAGGAGTAGGTTCAGGAGTAGGAGTAGGTTCAGGAGTAGGTTCAGGAGTAGGTTCAGGAGCAGGAGCAGGAGCAGGAGCAGGAGCAGGAGCAGGTTCAGGAGCAGGAGCAGGTTCAGGAGTAACCAAACGAGGGACATTTTCTACGTATTGTCCAGAAATGTTACCTGGAGGCAATATATTTTGTGCCACATCTACAACCTTTGTAGATTCGTTATATGCATAGCCAAATCCCATTTCTTTACTGGATTTCCATATTAACGCGGTAAAATGGCCTGTTGCGGAAGAATATCCAGGATTATCAAAATTATACAACTTAATCTCATCATACCATAAATCAATACTTTTTTTGGTTAATCCCATCACATCGCTTTCGTATCCTTGAAAATATGCTAAGTTTTCACCATAGGTTTTGTTTGTACTGTGTTCAAACAAACTATTTGTAGCCAGATAAGTAGCCCAACTATTAGAAAATACAGCAATAGTATCATTCCATGTCATATCAGGGCATCCATGGCGACGACGATAACTATTTACGTAAGACACAAGTTCTTGTTTTTCTTCATCACTGAAACTATGTTGGTATACAGACATATACACTATACTAATAGTGACTAAAATAAATTCAATAACATACAGCAGCATACATGGTGTGATAATATGGTATATATGTAGTAATACTATTCATATTATATTTAGTTTACTACAAAATTGAAAAATATCTATGCATTTGTATACATAGATATTCAAAATGACACATCACAAGAAAATACATACTGTACAACCGTTTGATTCAAAAAACGACACTTTGTACGGACAATTTATAGCATTAAGTGAAGAAAACGAAATTATGTGTTATTCGCGAAACGGGAATGCTATATATTACTGTGAAGACCCTCCAACGACCCCATACAAAAATAAACAGTCCAATCGTAACAAAGTATACATCCAACAATCAGATATACCAAAATATATTGACCATATAGATACAAAACTGACTACCCATGATTATACAATAAACATTATGTATGGGATAACAACAATCGCATTTCTTACAATTATGTTTATCGCTCTATATATCATGTTTATTGACACAATTAACTAATCTTCTTTTGTATCATCATGTAAGAAATTATAAAGTAAATTGTCTGGATTGTGATTTTTTACTTCTCCACATATCATCAACGCGGATTCATACATTTTACGCAATACATCATTTGGTGTATTTGAACCAACTTTAATAAACCCATTTTTTATCAAATAACTACGTACATCATGAATTGGAACCATTTTTAATTGTTGCATTTGATTACTAACTGTATTACGTATAGTTCTATTAGAAACTAATACACCGATTTTAGAATAATATTTAGACCGACCTACCTTATGTTTTCTACGAATAGTTTTTTTCTGTTTCATTTTCTTTGCCTTCTTTTTATTTGAAAGTAAAGGTATTTGTGGTTGTTGTTTGCTGTATAAAGATGGAAACCTGTTTGGTAACGATGATTTCAACTCTGTGTGTGCACCACCGATTTTTAATGTCTCGTCTTTACCAGTGTTATATATGGCATTACGATCCATATCTCCTCCAATTTTCAAAGGTTCCTTGTTAGACAACGTTTTATTCATATAACTACGATAAGTCGGCAAACTACCATTTTTCAAACATCCATACACTGGCTGTTCGGTAATTGAATCAGATACGGGTTGCGACGAGATAGTACTCTGCGTAATATTTTCATTGAGCAACAAAGAGGATGGTTCTGAAGAAGGATAATTCTTCACAGTTGTATTGTGTGATTGAATATGATTTGATTTCTTTTCAGCAATATTATTCATGTAATTTTTTGCTTCTTCAAATTCCTTATTGAATGACGATACTTGCTGCTCTTTGGAATTGATTGGTTTCTTAAAATTATTTTCAATATCATATTGTTTTTGTTGATGTTGGCGTATCAAATTAAGCAATGATTTTTTTCTTAATGTGTTGGTTTGTTTCTTAGCATTTGTATTTCGGACGCGGATATTTCCTTCAGATTTTTTGTCAGATGTATTTTTTTTTGTTTTATTCTTGGAAAAAGAAAAATCAGATGGATTGATTGTCAATAATTTTTTTTCTTCCATTTGGTATCTTTATATTGTAAAAATATATTGTCTTTGTATATTCTTACGCCATAATATATTTCTAAATAACGAAATTAGACATACATTGCGTATAAAGAAGCAGGATTAATATTATTTTTTTGTTTTTTTTTGTTCATCGTAAATAACTCATGTCCGTCAGTCAAATCATCTATAGTAATCACTCGTAGTTCATCATCAGGTTTGCCATATATTCTACGACTGTGCACAATCTTTGTATACATAAGTAGCAATTCCATATCTCGTCCAAAATGAGGATAATGTTCTATTCGCTGTTCCAACCATTTTGTTAATTCCCCTTTCTCCATATTCATAGTCCATTCTTGTTCCACCATTTTTTTATGATAAATTTCACTCAATTCCTCCCCTGTATAACAATTTGTATAAAACCTCCATATAAAGCGAGAATCCAGACCTTTATTAACGCGGAAAAACGTATTATTCAACTCATCTTCATAACCCGCTATAATAACCATCAAATCATCTTTATGATTACTGAGTGCTTCGCATAACGTATCTAAGCATTCTTTAGAATAACTATCATTGCTATCATTGGAATCAGATGCCAACGAGTATGCTTCGTCAATAAACAATACCCCACCTAAACTCTCTTGAATTACGTTGGTTGTTTTTATTGCCGTCTGACCTAAATATCCTGCAACCATATCCGAACGAGTAACCTTTTTAAATACATTTTTTTTCAAAATACCCAACTTAGAATACAATGTGCCGATTATTTCAGCAATCTCGGTTTTACCTGTTCCAGGTGGACCATAAATGACAGTATGTTTGAAATCAGATGTATTCTTACCTTCATGAAGTTTTTGGATAAAATACAATAATTGATACAAGATAGTGTTTTTCAACTCTGACATACCAATCATATTATTCAATTTATTCAACTCATCGCGAATATTATGCAAAGATTTCAAATCTATATTATATTCAGTATTATTACTGAATGGATGTTTTTCAATAATTGCTAACAAATCCGCAATGTTCGTGATATTTGTGTCAATAAACACTTTATTTTTATGTACTGGAACTAATCCTGGTGGAGGAGGTACATGAACCAACAAATCATTAGAAGAAAAATCAAACTTAAATTCATTGTTTATTTTCCAAATATCATAATTACTTTGCGTTGCGTCAGGGGCGTTATTTGTATTACCATTCCATGATGACCCAGAATAGCAATCATAATACATGTTAGTTGGTGAAGATACATTCGGATTTGTAATAGTTTTCATATAATGCAAATGGTCTTGGTAAAAATTATTGTAATAATAATTGGTTAAAATATAATTGTTTAATAAATGATAATCTGCCAAATTTCGGTCAGTTTCGTCTTGATTTTGGAAATTATCCAAATACTCTACAAAATAAGGATTCATTTATGAAAGCATATAACAATATTTTTAACTCCATTATATAAAATTGATTATTAGAGACCGAATATATATAAATACAAATAAACATGGAATACAAGATGGAGTCCGCACAAAGCGGGAATTTTCTCTCTGCTTCCGATTATAACGAAAATGTTGCTGGTCACGATTCAATGAGTCAACCAATTCAGCATAAAGAAACATTGATTGATTACGACAAAATCAGTTCCACAAATTTTGATATAGAAAACGAAGTAGAAAAACGCATATTGTCTCATATTGGAAATTACGTTGAAGAGCCGTTCAACATTATTGAATCGTATTTTGTAGGAAAACATTTGGAATGTCTTGTACGTCATCAAATAGAATCGTACAATCATTTCATCAATTATCAAATACAACGTACAATCCAAATGTTCAATCCTGTAAAAATTCACTCAGAAAACGATTACATTGCAGAAAAAGATAAATATTTGTTAGATATTGAAATCTCATTTGAAAATTTCAAGTTATATCCACCACAAATTCACGAAAATAATGGTGCGACAAAAACTATGTTACCCCAAGAAGCAAAATTGCGAAACTTTACATATGCTTCCATGATGACAATTGATATCAATATCAAATACATTATTCGTAATACTGAAACTATGGAAAACGACAAAGTGATAGAAAAGAAGATTCCCAAAATCAATATTGGAAAAATGCCTATTATGTTGAAATCGTCTATTTGTACATTAACACAAAACCCACATATTGACCCTCGTATGACTGGTGAATGTCATATGGACTGTGGTGGATATTTCATAATTAAAGGCTCAGAAAAAACAGTATTGGGACAAGAAAGAGCAGCAGAGAACCGAATTTATTGCTTTGATGGAAAAAATACCACAAAGTGGAGTTGGTATGCTGAAATCAAATCAGTTCCAGACAACAAATGTATTTCTCCTAAGCAAATAGAAATGATGGTTGCTACAAAAAACAATGGTTTTGGTCATGGAATTTATGTAAATATTCCTCGTGTTCGTCAACCAATCGAACTATTTGTAGTATTCAGAGCACTTGGTATATTAAGTGACAAAGACATTTGTAAATATATTGTTCTTGATATTGACAACACTGATAACAAAAATATATTAAAATTCCTACAAGCATCAGTAATTGATGCCAAAAATTACATGTCAGAAGAACGCGCAATAGCACATATCAATAGTTATGTTGCGTATACTCCTCTTAATATGGATAAAGAAACTGGCATCAAGAAAAAACATGAGTTTACAATGGACGTGTTGACAAACGATTTGTTCCCTCACTGTAAAACACAACAACAAAAACTATATTTACTTGGATATATGGCAAACAAACTTATCCGAACCAGACAAGGGTTATTGCCACCAGATGATAGAGATTCATATATTAATAAACGCATTGAATTAACAGGTACATTATTGAATAACTTATTCCGCAATTATTTCAATAAACTTGTAAAAGAAATGCAAAAACATATTGTACGCGAGATCAATAATGGTTCTTGGAAATCATCGGAAGATTACGAAAATATTGTCAACTCTACAAATATTTATAAAATTATGAAATCCACCACAATTGAAAACGGCATCAATCGTGCGTTGTCTACAGGTGATTTCAGCATCAAACAATCAAACAGTTCCAAGGTAGGTGTTGCTCAAGTACTTAACAGATTGACATATGTGTCCAGTCTTAGTCATTCTCGGCGAATCAACACTCCTCTTGAGAAAAGTGGAGAGTTGATTGCTCCCAGAAAACTACACAACACCACATGGGGTTTCTTATGTCCAGCGGAAACTCCAGAAGGTCAATCCATCGGTGTAGTAAAAAATATTAGTTACATGGCTCACATTACTATCCCAACTAACAGTAGTTCACTATATGAATATGCGAAAAAACATTTGATATCATTTGACGACGACGCATTTTCCCAAATAGCATCTATTCAGCGAGCGGTGAAGGTATTTATCAATGGTACATGGATTGGAGTAACAGAAGACCCATTAACACTCTATAATGATATGAAAGACAAGAAATACAAAGGTATTATTAATTTGTACACATCTATCATATTTGATTACAAACATCTTGAAATCCGTATATGTAACGATGGAGGTCGTCTCACCAGACCTGTATTGAAAGTAAGAGACAACAAAGCACTTATCACAAAAGACATTATTGATAAGTTATCAACAAAGGAATTGGCATGGAATGACCTGATTACAAGTTGCGTACTTGACGAATCTGTGATTGAGTATATTGACCCAGAAGAACAAAATCATACTATGATTGCTATGAAATGTAAAGATAAGTTCATGAAACAAACCACACATGAGGGTTATTTCAAATATACCCATTGCGAGATTCATCCAAGTACTATATTCGGTGTATTGGCCTCATGTATTCCTTTCCCTGACCATAATCAGGCTCCCAGAAATACGTACCAATGTGCTATGGGTAAACAAGCAATGGGCGTATATGCAACCAATTATGATAATAGAATGGACAAGACCGCATATGTATTGAACTATCCAACTCGTCCATTGGTAGATACTCGTTTGATGAATATGATTCATTTGAACAACATCCCATCTGGAACCCAAATACACGTTGCGATTATGACACATACAGGTTATAATCAGGAAGATAGTGTTCTAATTAACAAGGCATCTATTGACCGAGGATTATTCATGGCAACCATTTATCATACTGAAAAAGATGAAGATAAAAACATTATTCGCGACGAAATCATTCGTTGTAAACCTGACCCAAGCAAAACGCGTAGTATCAAATATGGTAATTACGACAAGTTGAATAATCAGGGGTTCATCAATGAAAATCAGTTGGTAGAGAATCGCGATATTATTATTGCGAAAATCGTGCCTATCAAAGAAAACAAAAATGATTTGACAAAGGTTATTAAATACGAAGACCAGAGCAAAACATTCAGAACCAATGAAGAATCCTATGTAGATAAAAATTACACAAGTAGAAATGGCGATGGATACAACTTTGCCAAAGTACGTATTCGCGCTACGAGAAAACCGACATATGGAGACAAGTTTAGTTCCCGACATGGACAAAAAGGAACCGTTGGTAATATTATCCCAGAATGTGATATGCCATTCACAAAAGATGGTCATCGTCCAGATATTATTATCAATCCTCATGCTATTCCGTCTCGTATGACTATCGGACAATTAAAAGAAACGCTACTTGGAAAAGTATTGTTAGAATTGGGTATGTTCGGTGATGGAACCAGTTTTGGAAATTTAGATGTGAAGACGATTGCTTCTGAATTACAGAATTTGGGTTATGAGAGTTATGGTAATGAAGTACTCTATAATGGTCTGACTGGCGAACAATTGGAAACAAGTATATTCATTGGTCCAGTGTTTTACCAAAGGCTGAAACATATGGTAACAGACAAGCAACATAGTCGCTCTATCGGTCCTATGGTAAACTTAACACGACAGCCAGCAGAAGGTAGAAGCAGAGATGGAGGTTTCAGAATAGGTGAGATGGAACGTGATGTTATGATTGCTCATGGTATTTCCAAATTCTGTCGCGAAAGGATGTTTGATGTATCAGATAAATATTCAGTATTTGTATGTAAAAAATGTGGTATGATAGCATCGTATAACGATGGCAATGCTAACCCAATGTATGAAAAAGCAGATACGACAATTCATTTGTGTAAGATGTGTAATAATCATACCCACTTCTCCAAGGTGGAAGTTCCCTATGCTTATAAATTGATGGCACAAGAACTTCAAACAATCAATGTGGCCCCTCGTCTGATTACCCAATAAATAAACAAAAATAAATAAAATTATACGCATAAATTGTATTATTTTTTTATGAAGCCAATATAATCAATACTTTATAAACTATGGATGATGATATGCCAAGTGTATCAGATAATAGTGAAATTAATGACATGCGATTACCAAAAGAGTTTAGAGGGATTACTTTTTCAGAATACAAAAAAATATTGGTTCGCAATGAACTTGTTCGCGCAATGTTGAATAACAAAATAGAACCTGCGTGCTATTGGACTGCTGAACTGATTTGTGCTGGTCATTTTATGGATGTATGGGAAGCCATTTTATTTTTTGTAGGTAAATATATCCATATTGGTAATCCAAAAATAGTGGTGTATTTGGAAAAGCGCTATGATGTATTTCGTAGTATTTTGAATCAAGGAGAAATGTTGAATGAATTACAATTACGCAATCACCCTATTATTCGCAAATTGTTTGCCGAAATTGTCAGTGTTCTCGTTATTTCGTCCAAAAAGAATAGTTTTGAAGCCATTAAAATCAACCGACAAGAAGAATATGATATAACACAAATGACAGAGAGATTACTGGCACCAAGTGTAAAATACGCATCGGAAACATTTATGAAAGAAGACCCAAACGAATTATATATTGCTTTGAACGAATTCGCATACAACATATCAAGTGATAGATTAAATATGCGAAATGCGTGTTATTGGGTGGAATGGATATTGGATTTTGATTTAATATGTAGAAAGAAGAAACAACAATGTTGCTGCGAACCACGCGAATTTGTCAAAGTAGAAAGCAAATATAGAACCGATTGTATTTGGATATTATGGGATATTCTATTTCATTATTGCGAAAAGAAGAATTCTACCTATATTTCTCAATTGCTTCAATCATTATTTGGTCTATTTTGTGTAAAATATACTACTGCTGCTTGTAAACGTCGTCGTTTTTTACTCTATTTTGCTATTTCGTTATTGACCGACCATGTTCCGAACAATATTGAACTGGTTACAAATAAAACCATTGTTTCTAATGTAACAAATAATATTAATCGCGTGTATAAACAATTACGCGAGAATGAGCATGTTCCTACCACCGATTATTTGTTTGCTAATTTGGAAAAAGAAACGCAATTTGAAAATACGATGCGGAAACTTCAATTAGTTCAAACAATGGACATTACGTAACTAAATATGCTTATTTATCATGACTTCTTTGATAACATTACGTATAATTTTATCACGGAACAATTTTGATTCTTGTTCACCTAATCCACCTAATGCGGCATTGGATAATTTCAAAAACTCTTGGTTTTCAGGAGAATCAAATACATTGTATTCAGAATGTTCATCTGTCCATTTTTTTATGATTCGGCAATTTTTATTAGATACTCTATCTACTATTTCTTTGAGTTTTTCTTTGGAATTGTCTTCTTTTGACCATTCATCATTTTCCCGAATATACAATGTTTCACGTTTCATATCTGTACAATGAAGAGGTCGTTTATACGTATCTAATTCACGTAATTTATTAATTAAAATACGTGAAATACCTCCCACATATCCCAAACGACCAGTTTCAACGAGGTCTTCTATATCTAATTCCATATTTTCTAAAAATTCTGACATATTAATCGCATCTTTACATTGTTCATTCAAGAAGAAATTCAAATTAAACTTTTGATTATTATTGATATTCGTCTGATTTTGTATAGTATGTCCATTATGTTTTACCGCATCTATTAATTGCTTATGTAATCCGTGTATTTCTTGCTGTTGTTCAGTTAAAAGTTCTTTGAATTCTTGATTTTGTTTCAATAAATCAACGAATACATTCATATCGGGAGTGTTTTTTGACTGTGTTTTTTCATCGATTACAGTAACAATATGTTCGCTGCATTGTTGTTTATGCTTCCATAACCCCACACGGGATTTGTATTGCTTATTACAATGTTCACAAAATAACGGTTCGGCATTTTTTGGCATTTTTTCGTTAACAAATGTTAACTTTTTATGTTTTGCAGTGGCCAAATGTTTATCATAATTACTTTTTTTACAGCATTCAAAATCACATTTTTCGCAATAAAATTTTTTGGCATTTTTTGGCATTTTTTTATGTTAACTATGTTAATATATTGTTAACATAAAAAAATGCCTAAATTGTTTTTTTGACAAAATACAAAAAAATATATGCAGCCAAATTTTTAAAAGAAAAAACATATTTACTGCAAATGACTGCAAACATGTTTTTTCAACTTCTGTTTTCCCAACTTTATCTTAGAAAAATAAAAATTGGACATTTTTAAAATGTCCAAAAGTTCAAAATCACTCAGAGAGTTGGAATAAGAAAAACATACTTTTTTAGAGTCTACTCACCATGACTTCTTTAATGACATTTCTTGTTATTTTATTACGAAACTGTTTGCACTCATGGTCACCTAAACCTCCAAGAACTGTTTGTGTCAGTCTCACATATTCCATGTTTTCAGGAGAATCAAAGACTTCATATCCAGGGTGTTCTTCTGTCCATTGATGAATATTCTTACAATTTTTATTAGCAACTTCATTCACCAATTCATTCATTTTTTGTTTAGAATTGTCTTCTTTTGACCATTCATCATTTTCCCGAATATACAATGTTTCGCGTTTTATATCGGTACAATGAAGGGGGCGTTTGTATATGTCTAATTCTTGTAATTTATTCACCAAAATACGAGAAATACCACCAACATATCCCAAACGACCAGTTTCAGTCAAATCTTCCAAATCCAACGTCATATTCTCAATAAATTCGGACATATTTATAGCATCTTTACATTGTTCATTCAAAAAGAAGTTCAGATTAAAATTTTGATTATTATTGATAGTATTGGATGTAGTCGGTTTTTGTGCCAATTCTACAAGTTGTTTGTTTTGTTCCACAATGAGTTCTTTGAATTCCTGATTTTGTTTAATCAACTCTAACATACTCCTAACTGAATCGTTGGGAATTATATTGTGTTGTGTTATGCTGTCTATTTTAGCATTTTCATTGTTGGCGACTTTTGGCGACTTTTTGTCGCAATTTACTTTGTGACGATATAGGTTTTGTCTACAACTATATTCTTTATTACAGTTACTGCATATATGTGTAGCGAGTTTTTTGTAGTCATCTGTAGTCCTATTATGTTTTGCAGTGGTTAAATGTTTTGTATAATCACTTTTCTTAAAGCATACATAGTCACATTCCTCACAATAATATTTTGTTTTTATTTTTGGCGAGTTTTTTGTAGTCATTTGTAGTCCTATTATATGACTACAGAAAACTCGCCTAAACCCTTTTTCACAAAAATACAAAAAAAAATATGCAGCCAGAATTTTCCATCCAAAAACTCAATTTACAGCATATGACTGCAAAACACATTTTTCAACTTCTGGTTTCCCAACTTTATCTTGGAAAAATGAAAAATGGACATTTTTAAAAATGTCCAAAAGTTCAAAATCGCTCAGAGAGTTGGATTAAGAAAAACATACTTTTTATAGTTTACTCACCATGACGTCTTTAATGACATTTTTTATTATTTTATCTTGAAATTGTTTGCTTTCTTGCTCTCCAAACCCACCAAGAACTGTTTGTGTCAGTCTTACATATTCCATATTCTCAGGAGAATCAAAAACTTCGTATCCAGGGTGTTCATCTGCCCATTGATGAATATTCTTACAATTTTTATTGGCTACACGATTGACCAATTCAGTCATTTTCTGTTTAGAATTATCTTCTTTTGACCATTCATTATTTTCACGAATGTATAATGTTTCGCGTTTCATATCAGTACAATGAAGAGGGCGTTTATATATATCCAATTCTTGAAGTTTATTCACCAAAATACGAGAAATACCTCCAACATAACCCAAGCGACCAGTTTCCGTCAAATCTTCCAAATCCAACGTCATATTCTCAATAAATTCGGACATATTAATGGCATCTTTACATTGTTCATTCAAGAAGAAATTCAAATTAAACTTTTGATTATTGTTGATAGTATTCGTGGTGGTCGGTTTTTGAGCCAATTCTACAAGTTGTTTGTTCTGTTCCACAATGAGTTCTTTGAATTCCTGATTTTGTTTGATTAATTCCATCATTGTATCAACGGGTCCTGATTGTGAAAATAATTCATTGCTTTCATCTAATATAGTAGGTGCTATATTATCTACATTACATTTCTGTTTATGATACCATAATGAGTTTCGTGCATTAAATGTTTTATTACATAATTCGCAGCAGAATTCATTTTTGGGGTTTTTTGGGGTAAAAGTGTTCAATTCTGTTCTATTTTTATGTTTTGCAGTGGTTAAATGACGAGTGTAATCTTTTTTATTGCTCGATATAAATGCGCATTTTATACACTCATATTTTTTGGGGTTTTTTGGGGTTTTTTTCATTCTAAAATGTTCTATATTTATAGAACAAAAAAAACCCTAAAATCATTTTTTGACAAAATAATAAAAAAATATATGCAGCCAAAAAATTCAATTGCAAAATGGGATTTACTGCATATGGCTGCAAAACGCATTTTTCAACTTCTTGTTTCCCAACTTTATTTTGGAAAAATGAAAATTGGACATTTTTAAAAATGTCCAAAAGTGCAAAAAACTTCAGAGAGTTGGATTAAGAAAAACACACTTTTTTATCATTAACACTGTTGAAAGCATAAATATATAAAATAACACAATATCTGTGTAAAACATACTACAATATGATATTACAAATTCTATTTAAAAAATTTCTATACAATAATATAATACTATGATTCGCATCTTATTATTTTCTTGTTTATTTTTATTTGTAAATAGTCATCCAAATAGTTATTGTGCGGGTTATTGTAGCGCAAATACATATTGCGCGCCGAGTTCATGTAGACGAAGAGGTGGATTTAGTTGTAGTTGTCAATCATGTCCATCTGGAAAAATATCTTCATCTGGTGCATGGGATGTATCACAATGCACATCATGTAGTAAAGGTAAATATTATGTAAGTAATACATGTAAGAATTGTCCTGCGGGTAAATATCAGCAATATACCGGACAAAGTGAATGTAAAATATGTCCATGTGGTAAATATTCGGGTTCCTCCGCTACTTCATGTGCGTCATGTACATCAGGTAAATATTCATCCAGTGGGGCGAATTCGTGCACTACATGTGTATCTGGTAAATATTCTAATACTGCAGGAAGTTGTTCGTGTACAAAGTGTGATGCTGGTAAATATGCTGGAAAAGGGGTTACATCGTGCACTTCATGTAGTGCTGGTAAATATCAATCCAACATAGGACAATCAAGTTGTTCACAGTGTGCTATAGGAAAATATTCAACAAAAGGTGCTGACCAATGTATTGTGTGTTCAGAGGGTTATTATCAAGCCAGTACTGGTGCGAGTAAGTGTGATGTATGTTCTCCTGGAACATATGCTGCTGGTACCGGCAATTCATTATGCTCTATTTGTCCGACAGGTAGTTCCAATAGTGATTATGGACAAGGTGGTTGTGGTACTTGTGAAGCAGGTAAATATGCTCAATCAGGTTCTCATACATGTACATTATGTCCCGCCGGTAAATATTCAGCAAAAGGCGCGGATTCATGTGTAAGTTGTGTTCCTGGTAAATATCAATCTAACGCTGGACAATTCAGTTGTAACATCTGTCCATCTGGCAAATATAGTAGTGCTTCAGGTTCTATTACATGCTCACAATGTAGCGCAGGAAAGTTTCAAGCATCTCAAGGTGAAAATGATTGTAATGAGTGTAACGTAGGGACATATTCATTATTCGGTGCGTCTATATGTATCATGTGTCCAATTGGTAAATACAATGGAAATACAGGCATGTCTATTTGTGTAGATTGTCCTTCGGGTAAATATTCGTATCAACTTGGAGAACTATCATGTATGAAATGTGCTTTGGGTAAATATGCGAGAGGAACTGGTAATTCGGTGTGTGTTTCTTGTCCGTCTGGTACATATAATGATATGGTTGGAAATGACCAATGTGGGATATGTGACCCTGGAACATATTCTACTATCGGTGCTTTGAAATGTACATATTGTCCTGGTGGTAAATACCAAGAATCGGCTCAATCGTCTTCTTGTAAGAGTTGTCCAATTGGAAAATATTCATTAATTAATCATCCGAATTTGGATTGTATTCTTTGTCCAGGAGGTATGTATCAAGACCAAGCAGGTTCTGATGAATGTATTAAATGTGAACCGAATTTCTATTCAAACGCAGGTGCGAGTGGTTGCATAAATTGTCCTATAGGGAAGTATTCAGATGAGGGATGGGACCATTGTAACAATGTGCCGACTGGACAACCTACCAGTACTCCCACCAGTACTCCTACCAGTACTCCCACCAGTACTCCTACCAGTACTCCCACCAGTACTCCTACCAGTACTCCTACCAGTACTCCTACCAGTACTCCTACCAGCAGTCCTACCAGTACTCCTACCAGTACTCCTACCAGTATTCCTACCAATACTCCTACCAGTACTCCCACCAGTACTCCATCTGGTCAACCAAGTTCGGTGCCTTCAAGTGTACCAACTGAATCCCCTACACAAAAAGCAACTGATGGAAACTTGTTATCAAATGCGGATATTGGTAAATATATTAATTCCAACAACACTGTTTTATATTTTGTATGTAGCATTGCGTTTTGTGCGTGTTTGTTTGGTGGGTGTTTGTATTATTATACAAAAAATAAAAAGAGTAAAGATACTTTAACACCATATGAAAAATGGATGGAACACTACTCCGGTACCAATTTACAGCACTCCACTCATTCTATGCCTTCAAACGGTTCAACGCATTCTCCATTTACATATCCAGATATGTATCAAACCAATACTCCTTCACCGCCACCTCCACCGCCACCTCCACCATCAAAATATCCAAGAAGGTCAGTTGTGCGGCGTTCAAGTGCAACATATGATGTAAATAATGAGGATATGTTGGATATGTATGATATGTATTCAAATAATAATACAGTAGATTCTATCAATAATCCAATGTATAATGATTATGAAATGTAAAATCTATAAAAATACATAAAAATATATGTAATTATTATATATATTTATCATGAAAAACACAAAGTACAGAGATTTATGTAGTGATTATGAAGAAAAAATACAAACCAGTTGCCAGATAATCACTACACAGAACAAGGATTATTGTGAGAGTTTGAAATATCTTTTACAGGATTGTTACAAGTTCAAAGAAAAGAAAATGAAACCTCAAACAAAGTAGTACGAACAACATAATTAAATCTTTTTACACTCATATAAAGATATTCAAACATAAAATGTTTATATGAGTGAGTTTACTCTTCTTCCTTCCGAGTTTTCGTTTGATGATTATGTACCTGCGAAGTTTGAAAATGACAAACAGTTATTTTCAAAACTAAACGCAAGCATTCAAGACCAACAAAATTATGATCAGTGTAATCAAGCAATGAAAGAATTACAAATGTTTATACAAAAGAGTCCTCAATGGATGGAGCCTTATTTCTTTTCTTATTTGCCTTCCTTAATGGACAATATGGGTTCATATAAGACAGGTGAACAGGCGAAGGAAACAGGTGTATCCATATTGGAGAAAATGAATTCGCATAGTATGCGTATGGTTACAGACATATTATATGATGGATTAACCTCTATGAAATGGCAAACAAAGAAGGGTGCGCTAATTCTTCTTGGAACATTTGGCAATATCCAGAAAGACGTTGTTCAGAGAAACTTGCCTTCTATGATTTTGCGTTTAATTGATATGACAAGTGATGTCAAGCGTGAGGTGAAGGAGCAAACCCGCAAATGTTTCAATGAACTATGTAGTGTCATTGATAACGTTGACGTAATTAAGATTATTCCCGATGTGATTGATGCGTACATGGAGCCGGTGAAACATACGGAGAAGGCATTGGATTCATTGGTTTCTACAAGTTTTATTAATGAGATGGATTTGTCTACTATGGGATTGTTAATCCCAATTTTGACAAAGGGAATGCGTGAGAAGAAGGTAGTATTCAAACGTCGTGCGGCTTTGGTAATTGGAAATCTCTGTAAGTTGGTGAATGACCCTCGCACTGCTGCGGAGTTTTATCCGATATTGAAACCAGTATTGGAGAGAGGTATTGATGAGATTGCTGTGGAGGAAGTGAGAGAAGTTTGTACAAACTCTCTGAATACATTGCAGCGCGTTTCTTCTGAAGCGGCTGAGATTAGTAAGGAGATTATGACCGAAGACGAACTGGAGAAGACAGTACGTGACGCGTTGTATGAACAAAAAATAGAAACAGACGATATGGATGTTCTATTGAAGCACGTGGTTAAATGTTGTTATGGAAATATTTTGGGTAACATTCGTGCCTATGAGACGTGGAAGGACTGTATGGAGCCATATTTGAAGGTATTGTTTGATAGCGATGAATTGTTGGAAAAGGTCATGTCTACTATTCATGAGAAGGGAATTGAAAAACTAACTCCTGATAAAGTGGACCCAGAAGACGAAGAAGAAGATTTGTGTAATGCGCAGTTTTCGTTGGCTTATGGAACAAGAGTGTTGCTACACCAGACGCCATTTCGTGTGAAGATTGGTCGTAAATATGGTTTGGTTGGACCCAATGGTGCTGGAAAGTCTACATTGATGAAGTCTATTGCTGGTGGAAATCTTCAAGGGTTTCCTGAACATTTGGTGACTGTCTATGTAGAATGTGAGATTATTGGTGAGAAGGCAGATATGAGCGTATTGGATTATATTATGAGTGATGAGAAGGTAAAAATGAGACAATGTAGCGAAGAGTCAGTGAAAGAAATGCTGACGACCATGGGTTTTGGAGTATCCAGAACTGCGGCTGCTATAGATGCCGGAGTGAGTACATTGTCTGGTGGTTGGCGTATGAAGTTGGCACTTAGTCGTGCTATGCTTTTAAATCCAGATATGTTGTTGCTGGATGAGCCGACCAATCATCTTGACCAGTTTGCGATTAAATGGTTGACCGATTATGTGATTAATTTGAAGACTTGTACTTGTTTGATTGTTTCTCACGATACCAAATTTCTGGATGCGGTGTGTACAAATATTATTCATTATGAGAATCTGAAGTTGAAGTCATATCGTGGAAATTTGTCCGAATTTGTGAAGCAGAAACCAGAGGCAAAGGCATATTATGAATTGAGTTCGGACATTATTGCGTTTAATTTTCCTGAACCTGGACCATTGGATGGTGTAAAGTCTCTTACTAAATCGGTACTAAAAACAAAAGGTGTTCATTTTCAGTATCCTACTGCGCCTCAGCCTCAATTGATCGATGTAAGTATTCAGTGTTCTCTTGCGTCTCGTGTGGCAGTGGTAGGTGTAAATGGAGCGGGTAAGTCAACATTAGTGAAATTGATGGTTGGTGAACTGGAACCCGACCAAGGTTCAATTGAGAAACATCCTAATTTGCGTGTTGCATATGTTGCTCAACATGCTTTCGCACACATTGAAGAACATTTGGATAAGACGCCAATAGAGTATATTATGTGGAGATATAGAGGCGGAATTGATAAAGAGATGGTTGAAAAAGACGCGGTGACTATGAGTGCTGAGGAAATGGATGCGATTCGTAAGAAGGCAAAGGAAGATAAAACTGGCGTAGTAGACGAACTTATTGCTCGTCGTGTAGGTAAGAAAGAGAACGAATACGAGGTTGCGTGGGAAGGTGAAGGAAGAGAGAATTCGTGGTTGACCAGAACCGAGTTATTTCAAATGGGTTATAAAAAGATGGTGGATGAAAAGGACCAGCAAATATTGATGGAGTCTGCCTTGGGCCAGCGCAAATTGACTACTGGTGAAATTCAAAAGCACTTTGACGGGTTTGGTTTAGAGCCAGCGTTCGCACAACATACCCGCATGGGTGCGTTGTCTGGTGGACAGAAGGTGAAGGTTGTGTTAGGTGCGGGTATGTGGAATTTGCCACATTTGGTTATATTGGACGAGCCAACTAATTTCTTAGATAGGGATAGTTTGGGTGCTTTGGCATCTGCTATAAAGAACTTCAAGGGAGGACTATTCATGATTAGTCATAATGCGGAGTTCTATGAAGCACTTTGTCCTGAGAAGTGGATTTTGGAGTCAGGCCGTTTGACTGTGATGGGTGCCGAGTGGATGGAAGAAGTAGAAAAGGCGCGTAAAAAGGCAGAGAAGTTGGCCAAGCGCACTTTGAAGTTGGGTGAAGATGAAGAAGAACAAAAAGACGCTCTTGGAAACACGATTGTAAAGGAAAAAAGCAATGAGCCATTGGAATTATCTAAGGCTGATCGCAAACGACTCATGAAAAAACGTAAGGAAATGGTGAAACATGGTGAAGATACTTATGATATTGATATGCAGTTAGGTATATTGGAGTAAAATAACCGAACATAAATTATTGTATATATACACTATATATACAATGCAAGAATTCAAACAACCACAAACAGTATCAAATGAAGTCAATCAGAAATTTGATATGTATTTCCATAGTGCATTGCGTAATGTAGGTTTATATACATCTTTATCTTTTGCCGCACTTGCTTACTCTCGTGTTCATAGAGGGAAAACTCCTATCTATGATATGATTTTGATAGCAATTAGTATGGCATTTTTATTGCTTTCTTTTACCATGAATTATGTATTGAACAGTGATATAAAACAACATTTAGAACAAAGTGAACAATCTGAGAAAGAAAGAATGTATCTTTTGGTGAGTCAATCTGTATTTGGTATTCATGGAGTTCTGTTTGTATTAGGTTTGGGTACATTGGTGCGCCTATACATTATGAGATAAGTTATTTTGTAGTATATATTTTGTGTAGTCATACTATATATATTATGAGTGCGTGGACTGATTTCGTGACGAAGTTTTATCATGAGAAGAAACTGCAAAACAAGGATTACAAATTCAAGGATGCCTTAAAGGATGGAGCCAAGGTGTATAAGAAAGAGAATACTAAGAAAGTAGATAAAGCGTGCGTCAAGAAATGTAAGAAAGATGCCGAGAAAGACAAAAAGAAGAAGTAAAACACTTGAATATTTTCGTATATTTCAATAAAAATATATGAAATTTATGTTATGGTTACAGTTTCAATATTTATTTTTTGGATACAGGTTTCTTAGAACCGCCTTTAACCACTTTGGTAGTCTTGGCCTTCGTTGCCTTGGAAGAAGTCTTCTGTTCGCCTAACTGAAGTTTCTCACGCTTGGTCTTGTACTTGGCATAGTCAGAACTGAGATTGCTCAATTCCTTCAGCCACATCTTCTCTACAGTAGTTTTCTTTAATACATCCAACGCATGCTCAGTATCCTTTGTTTCCTTCATGATTTGTTCTACATTTTCTTCTGTTACGGAATCCATAGGCATCTTAATCAGATATTTATAATCCCCATCAATCATAGCATATTGTTTGTCTTGTAGCAGTTTGGTTACTACGTCGGCTTTTTTGCGACGAAGGTCAATTGTGCCTGCCAAAGTTTCTTGAATATATTTCGCACGATTAGACAATTTGACTAACTTACGTTCCATTTCTTCTACCAAATATGCCTTGCGTTTTTGATATAAGGCAATACGCACGTTGTAGAAGTCATCAATGATTTCATTCACACTGTCGTATTTGTGAAGTTTACATTCACTATTGAACATATGCATATTAGTAGTACTAATCGTAGTAGATAACTTAAGCAACTTTTCAACGCCATTGATACCGTTAGCGTCTTCACTTGCTTCCAAGTCACGCAATTTACCTCTGGGGAAGGTAATAGTGAAATCAACATTGACTTCTGTAGAAATAGATGTGAAATCTCTGATTTGTGAAGCGCTGCGTTTTCCATTTTTATCAACTACGCCATCCATAAGTCCCTCCAAGAAACTTGTGTAAGGCATAGTCCAAGTACCTACCGGTAACTCTGTAATATGAATTTTGTCATCGCCAATTTTATCATACTTACCTTTGACCAAATACTTTTGGTCTGCCATTTTAGTAATGGTTCCTTTGAAACCCTCATAATAAGGAATGAACTCAGATTCTTTTACATTTCCACCCTTCAACTTATTTTGTAGATATTCGATAATCTGCGTTGGTTGATAAGATGGAATAGAACACGAGAAACCGGTTCCAATGCCGGATATACCATTCATCAATGCGAACGGAATAATCGGAACATAATACTCGGGTTCTACGATGGTGCCGTCATCATTCAAATAACTCAATACAGGGTCATCTGCGTCTGGAAAGAGAGACCGCGTAAGAGGGTTCAACAATGTAAAGATATATCTCTCCGACGCACTATCATCGCCACCATGAAGACGTGTGCCAAATTGACCGTTGGGTTCAAGTAGATTGATATTGTTTGACCCCACGAAGTTTTGCGCCATGTTAACAATAGCGCCATTCAAACTCGCTTCTCCGTGATGATATGCGCTGTGCTCAGAAACATATCCTGAGAATTGAGCAACTTTGATTTCACTTGTAAGGCGACGCTTGAAAGCAGAATACAAGATTTTACGTAGAGAGATTTTCAAACCGTCTACCATATTAGGAATGGAACGAGCGCAATCATACGTACTGAAATGGATCATCTCTTTATTGATAAAGTCTTCATATTGAACGGTTGGATGATTGGTATCCAAATAAGAATCCTTGTCGTAATTTTCCAACCAGACCTTACGGTCATCGGAGCGTTTTTTGTTGAATATTTTGTCAATAATGTTATCGCTGTTTTGTCCTGTATGTACAAAGTCCACAATTTTCTTGTTGGCAAAGTAATCCTTGAATTCGGTGGCAGTAGATGTACCAAGACCTTTAAAATACTTAATGTTCCATCCACTCGGTCCTTGTGGACCAAATGAACTCTTCCATTCGTTGTATTCGCCGTCGTTGTAAAACAGTTTCACTTGCGAACCCTTCTTTGCTCGCAAAATGGGTGTATTCATAAATGAAATGAATCCAGGAATTTTCACAAGTGATGCCCATTCACTATGGAACATATTGATACATAGACCCTTGATATGTGAACCATCCAAATCCTGGTCGGTCATATACATAATTTTACCATATCGCAGACATTTATGAACGTCTTGAATAGTTTCGTATTCTTTTCCTGATTCCAAACCAAGAATTTTTTTGATATCATTGATTTCTTTGTTTTCTGCGATTTTTTTGAGTTGTTCACCACGAACATTCAACAACTTACCTTTCAATGGATAAATACCGATGATATTTCTGTCGTCACTGGATAGTCCAGATACAATACCCGACATAGCACTTAACCCCTCGCACAATATCAAGATACAATCTTTGGAATTCACTGTGCCACTATTATTAGCATCAATGAAATTCGCAATACCACGCACAGATTTTGTTTTGGAACCGTCTGTTTTCTTCGCTAATTTGTTTTCCTTTGCCTCGGTCAATGAACATGCAGTATCCATAACGCCCATTTTTGCGATTTTTTCAATGAACCCATCGCTAATGCTACATGTTGAACCGAACTTGGAAGAAGGTGTGTTCATATAATCCTTAGTCTGACTATCAAACGCAGGATTCTCAATATCGCAACGCAAGAACAAGATAAGTTGCTCTTTGATTGCCGAAGCATTGACTTTAATTTTTTTCTTTTTTTCAATATAATCGCATAATTTGCGAACGATTTGTCCGGTAATATAATCTACGTGTTTACCCCCTTTAAAAGTACAAATACCATTTACAAAAGATACGTGTAAGAATTCATGAGTAGGAGAGAGTGCCACAGCATATTCCCAACGCTCATTATCATCATTTTTCTCGTATACTCGTTTTGTAGTGCCTCTATCACCAATATACAAATCGATATATTGTTGGAAATTCTTGATAGGGATTTGATTTTTATTGTAAATGACTTTGATTTTTTTGATAGAATGGTCTGTGACTGCTCCAATATCATATACACGTTTCTTAAGGAGAGCAACCATGTCAGATGTTAGTCCGTTCACGCCGAGACGCTTGTAGTCAGGTTTGAAAGTGACCTTTGTATATGATTTGGAATTCACGGGAACTTTGGTAATCTTGGGAGGGTCAATCTTGTCCAAATTGTCATGAAACTCTTGTACATATTTCAATCCTCGCACATGGTCAACTGTTTCTACGCGACCGTACAATGACCAAATCAATACCAATTTGAATCCAAAACCATTTTTACCACCTACAATACGTTTTTCTGTTTTATCATAATTGGTGGATGTGCGTAAATGACCGAAAATCATCTCAGGAATCCACAAATCATATTCAGGGTGCTTAGCAATGTCAATGCCATTTCCATCGTTTGTCAGGGTGATTGTCCCATCTTCTTCAATGTTGGTTTCAATGTAAGATACAAAATGTTTATGGATAGAGTTGAGTTGAATCATTCGGACAACGTGGTCACGACAGTTCACAATACCTTCATCAAACAATTTATACAAACCAGGTACATACTCAATATCACGCAATACAATCTTATTGGCTGTATCATCGTAGACCCACATTTGCGAATCTACATTTTCAACCGCACCGATATATGTATCAGGATTGTCCAGAATGTGTTGCTTATCAGTCTTACGCTGATATTGTTTAGCGAGTTGCGCATCGGAAGAAGTTTTAGACATGTTTATTAAATATCTATAATACTATACGTATCATTTGTTTAATTTCTTTTCATTCAATTTTTCATAGGGGGGTATATTATAGAATTTTGAAATATGAGCGACGTATCAAATAATATTTATGTAAGTGCAGGTAGTTTCGATAGTCCATTTTATGATTTCTATACAGATGCATCCGGTACACAAGAACTAACGCCCATAAATACGCTTTATTTAGATGCTTCTTATACTTTTCATAGATTAGATGGAGCAACATCACATCCATTTTATATCAGCGATGTCAGTTATGAAGAACCGTTTACTTCCAATATTAGTTTGACTGGTGATGGCTCATATAATGATGGAATCACTGGTTCCGAAACATTTATCTTGGAATTTACAGGACTTGATACGAGTGATAACTTGTATTACTACTGCACAAGTCATTCAAGTATGATAAACGCATTTACATTGGTAGCTACAACACCTGTTGTAGATAGTACAGCACCGAGTTTGAGTAGTATTATTCCAGTACTTGATGCGACTAACGTAACAATTAATAGTGATTTGACATTTACTTTCAGTGAAAATGTTATTGACAGTAGTGGAAATATCACTATTTATAATGCTTCCAACAATGCAGTCGTAGAAATTATTGATGTATCCAGCACAAATGTAAACATTATTGATAATGAGGTAAGTGTGAATCCAACAACAGATTTGTCTTATAGCACTGCTTATTATGTGAACATTGATTCGGG
>Ga0181412_1000072_pt1 | contig 37033 bp, 52 predicted proteins | sample 35SPOviralmetaG_FD_130113 | JGI IMG/M metagenome (GOLD analysis project Ga0181412, IMG submission 130113) | Marine viral communities from the oligotrophic San Pedro Time Series (SPOT) site, San Pedro Channel, CA, USA - 35 SPOT_SRF_2012-08-15 | ecosystem: Environmental > Aquatic > Marine > Strait... | reverse complement strand
TTAACATACCATGCAAACTAGAACCTAATAATTCAAGGGCGTGGATGGCAGTGCCATCAAAGATTACTTGGTTTCTTTTATCTCCACGAGTTCGTTGCTGTGTAATGTCAGCTTTGCGTGGTAGCATGTAATCAGCAATTTCTTGCCAATGACTTTCCCACGTTGACCTAGTAGTTTTAAGTGTAGAAAATCTATCTACGAGCATTGCTGCTTTTTTATCTTGCATATAATTAACCTAGAAGGGTTGGGGTATAAACGGTAGCACTACCACCAAGACCAGTGGAACTGGTGTTGATTAATGACTTACGACCTTTTTTCTTACGCTGTACGGCTTGAGCTGTTTCTTCAGTTTCCGTTGGTGTTTCCTCAACTGGTACAGGATCAGATACAACTGGATCTGGAGTAGCTACTGGATCTGGAGTAGGTGTTGTAGTTGGTTCAGGTACAAATGGTTTAGGTTCAACTGTAGGTTCAGGTGTCGGAGCTGGTGTTGGTTCTGCTACCATTGGTGGCTCAGCTGGTTCTGGTTCAACCACTGCTGGTGGTGTTGGTACAAAAGGTTCTACTATTTCATTTGGTATTACTTTTTTTAATATTTTTTTGGCTTTGCCCATTTATTTTCTCCATTGATAGGGTAATTGAATTGCAACTGTTTGGTCATTTTGATTTGACCAGCCAATGCGTTCATATAGTTTTATAAGTTCAGGATCTATTTCGTCTGTTTGCAACGCAACAGCTCCAAGCTGATAACTTATTTGATAAAATTTATTTACCGTGTGTCTGGTAAACACACGACCTTGATGTTCTGGTGCTACACACATGTGCGTAACAAAATTGTTTTCGTATCCTTGCAACTCATACAACCACACATAACCTAATGTTGTGTCATGTTTTACCAGTCGAAAGATGTAAGCATAAATCAAATTATCTTTATGCTCAGGTAGATACTTGTAGTTTTCTTCTGTTAAGAAATCTAGTAAAGCATCAGTGTCTTGACTTAGTTCTATATCAAGCACTCTGCTTGTTTTTATTAGCAAAACTTCTAGCAGACGATACTGAACCAAAACCCCATTTCTTTAGAGCTAAGGCTTTACGAGTTGGACTACCATCAGGTTTCTTCATTGGTCCTTTCATGCCAGCAAAGCGTGCAGCAAAAGATACTCGTCTAGGGTTAGTGCCTTTGTTAACTGGAGCTTTAACCCCATGATGTTTTCTACCAGCAGCATTAAGACCACCTGATGGACTTTGGTGTTTCTTTAACGCCATTTAACCCATCAAGGTTTTCTTTTTAGTTTTTTTCTTTTTTTTCATTGGTGGTCTACCTTTAGTAGAGCCATATGTTCCAGGACCGTAAGGCATAGTGTTATCCTAATAATGTTTGTTTTTTTGGTTTTTGTTTTTTTCTTAACATAGCAAGGTCTTGAGCATCTACTCTGTTATTATTATTAACATCAATCTTTTTTTGCTTACCTTTTAATTTACCTGTCATAAAATTATCCTAATAAAGTTTTTGGTTTCTTGGCTGTCTTAGCAGCTTGTTTAAAGTTTTTTGCAGATGGTGAACCAGCTGATCCTGGTTTACGCATTTTTTCTCCTGAGCCAGCTGCAATGCGTTTTCTTTTTGCGTGTATGTTTGCGTAGAGTCCTGGTTTTGCCATAATGTTATCCTAGTAAAGTTGAGCCAGCACCAGTGTTAGCTGCTACTGAATTTCGTAGATTTCTTCTTTTTATTTCTTCCTCTGAAAGACTTTCTGCTGAATTTCTTAGATTTCTTCTTTTTATTTCTTCCTCTGAAAGACTTTCTACATCGTTCTGAGCTTGGTTCTCAGGTTGAGCTGCTATTTGTTGTACAGGCAGTTCTTTTTCTTCACTACCACCTGTTGCCATTTTTTTTACTTGTTGTATTGGTAGCTTTTTTTTATCTGCTAATTTTTTTATAACTCGTGACATTAATCCCATAATATTATCCTAGTAAAGTTGGTTGATAAGTTTCAGCTTCTGTAGTCAAACCTTGTGGTCCTGTTAGGATGGTTGACTTTCTGCCTTTTTTCTTTTTGTTAACTGATGCTATTGCAGCTTCTTCAGCATCTTCATTGATAGCTCCTGTTGGATCAGCTGCTGCTATTTCAGATTCTGTTGGGGTATTTGTAATTTGTTCTTCGGTGTTACCACTGCTTGGTGGATTGTAAGCTACAGGCTTTGGTGCTGGTGGCACAGGTGGCATACTTACTTTTGGTTTAAAAATTCTGCTCATGGTTCATTCCTAATGGGTTGTAATTATTGTCAGCTATACGCTGGGTTATTTCTTTATCATCTCGTAATTCTTCTAAGCCGACAGCTAAACAGCGTAGGCTGTCACATGCGTGACTGCTCCAGTCGTGGACTGGTTTCATATTAAAAACTTGTAAGGTGTCGTTAAACTTACGGTGATAGTTACGCAAAGCATCTATAAGTTTCTTGCAAGTATCAACGTCTAGCCAGCAACGGTTTAGCAAGAGTTGCGTATAATGAATACCATCCTCTATACTTAGTTTAGGTACAATCTTAAAACGTAAACCTAACTCGTAGGCTATTTCACGCCTGGACTTACCATTAGTAAACTCACGTTGTTCTAGATCGTGTGGTCCATAATGGTTCTTGTAAACGTAATCCTTGCCGTTAATCACATTAATGTAATGGGGTAAGCCCTCATTACTGTTTTCATAATAATCTATAATCTGTACAGCTCGACCTACTTGCTGAAAAAACAAGATAACGGTTTTATCAGAGATGCCTATATCCCATGCCGTACTAACAGGATAAGTCGGATCATATGGCACTCGACCAACTTGACCTTTGTTTTCAATCTTTTCTACTATATCTCCATAGATAGCACCTTCTAGAGCTGCTACCCAATCACACTCGAACTCTTGTCGGTATTTATTTTTACCCATGAGTTCTAAAGCTGCATCTAATTCTTCTTGGTCAACAATGCCTGTTTGAGATGCTTTAGCAATCTTGGTGTACCAAGTCTTATCTTTCAGGCCGTGTTGGTACTTATTGTAAAAATCATTACTCATGCCTTGTGGTGTACCCACAAAATAACAAAAGCCTTTACGATCTGACAGAGCTGGTCGAATAATCTCAGGAAACAATCGTGGATTGATCTGAGCATATTCGTCACAGATAATACCATCGTAGTAATTACCACGAAGGCTATCAGGATTTTCAGAACCTAAGAGGGAGATCTTTGCTCCGTTAGGCAGAGTGCAACTAAGTTCTTGTTCATTAAACTTTGATCCAGGTATGACACCAGCATAGAATTTTAAGTAGTCAAAAATAATTGACTTTGTTTGTTTATAAGTTGGTCCGATGTATGCGTACCGTGGATTCCATTTGTCGTTAGTTAACGCCCTTTTAATTAGTTCATTGATGCACAATACGGATTTACCAGCACGCCTGTGAATGCTGAGTACAGCCCATCTATGTTTACTTAGTTGTGTATGTATGTCTTGTTGTAATGGTCGTGGACTATACGGAATAGTTATCTGCATTAATGGACCGTTGGTTGTTTGCCATCTATATCTAGCAGATCAATATTTAAGTTGTTGCAAATCCAATTAGACACATCTTTGCCGTGAATATTATTACGAAAGCCTGTAACGCTAATTATTAAACTTTTGCTAGTTTCATCGTAAACGATCATTGCTAGCAGATCTTTTAAATCTTCATCCATATGCGTGGTTCTATTAATTTCCTATTCTATATACGCTACAACCGCAGCCCGACTTTTCGGGGTGTGGGTGGTCGGTGTTTCCAAAACACATGCCAAAAAAAATAAGGCTTTACCTAGCGTGATAATAAAAAAAAGATCGGCAGTCCTTATCGTGTCCCAGGATTACCAACAAATAATTTTAAAAAGTACCTGACCTAGTACCTCGAGCTGCCATACATCGTTGCACTTTAGTATCATTCCAATCTATCGAACTCCATGACGTGTGTGCGTAATCATACAGCTCTGTGTAATATATGGGAGATCATCACTTGATCTCTGGTATTACCTCACTACTCCAAGCAATAGTCATCTTGGTATCAGCCTTAACATCTGCTTGTATCTTATCACCAAATGTACCAGCTAATAGTTTACTACTCATCCAACGTGCATGATGTAGACGTTCTCTGTTCCATTGTACTGCTTGTGGTTCACACTCTTGTTGCAGTAACTCCATCATACTATCGAGGTAAGTCCATGCTCCAAGTTGTCTAGCATCAGCTATCTCTTTACGAATATCATCGTCATCCTTCATCCAGGAATACACAGTTGTGACTGCTGGAAAGCTCTTGTCACTACATATCTTAGATAGTGGAATGCCTTGCTGAAGTTTCTCCAATATTACAGGGATCTTGTCTTTTAAGTTTGTCTTTGACATGTTTTAAATTCATTAATGCTTTTAGTTTGCCTTCAGGTGTCTTTGGTCCTGTCGATAACCCACCATGTAACTTACACTTACCATTAGCAAGTGCTTTAGCTTTACAAGGTAATCGAGTGGAACGAGCATAAGCTCCACACTCTTTTTTATGAAGTGGTCTACCTACCATGATGGGCTATCTTAACAAAGAAAGGAATATCAAATACAATGATTTGCAAATGATAGTTAAATAACTATTTGATTTTGTCATACTTGTCTAACAAATATTTGTCATAAGCTACCAAATACTTAATATAAATTAGAACTTCTAAGTACATTTCTTTAACCTTGTGTCGATGCATGCCAAGTTTCTTTCCAATGTGTACATATGGCATACCCATACCTCTGGACCAAACTAGTTTACGTTCTGTAGTATCAAGCAATGGTGTGATGTGATAAAGCAAAAAATCATACCGTGCTATTTCTTTTGACGATGCAGCACTGCGTGTTGGTTTCTTATCCCAGGCATTGTGTTCAGTGACATCGTGCTTGATGTCAAACTTCATACCATTGTAACCTTTCTTATATGCAGCTGGAAGTTTACGATCCGTAGCTATTGCTTCTTCGAAGGCATCAACTAACCAAGTTGTGGAAACTGTTTGAGCCATTTCTTATCTCCTTTCATTACATCATCCCAGAACTGTTTCTTACGATCAGATGATAGGTTTTTTAAAAAGTTGTAGAGCTTGTCCTTCTGGGCTTTAGGCACTCGTGCTTTCTTAGCAGCGGTCTGCTTCACAGCAGACCTGTAATGCACATTGCTATGTTTAGCAGTGGATTGGATGAGAGATTTAACCTTACCCCCTCGTAAATCATGTCTAGATATATCTGTTCTAGATATATCTAGTTTAGATATATATTGTTTATTAATATATACACTTTTTGTCACATCATTGACTGGGAAGTAACGACACGTTGACGCTAACCGTTTAGATACAATGAATTCCTTATCCCTTAGTTCTTTAATACATCGGATAACAGTACGCCTAGAGATGTGCAAATCTGACGCAATGGTAGCTTGACGTGGCAAGCACTTACCGTATCGATAGTACAAGCTCTCTAGATAAATATAAACTATCTTAGCCTGGGGGGTGATGTCCTCACGAATAAATCGATCTAATGGATTCATTTAGGCAACAGCCTTATGTCTGTCAGGTCCTCAGCTGGTATCCCGTAGAACTTTGGTCGTGTTCCGACCTGGCGTTCATAACGTGCTACCTTAGCATCACTAGCTTTCATAAACCCAACTACCTCATACCTGGTGTTAGAATGTGACAGCACTAACACATGCAAGAGGTCATCAGGTGCATTAGGTTTGATAACTAAGAAGTTGCTATGTTTGTTTGGATCAATCGTATGATGCAGCTGTGCTTTAATCTCGTAGTCACCAAGATCAGGTCGACTAAAAGTGTTAATTGAACCATCCCAATACATGCCGAGAGCTTTAGCTACAGCACATTCTGCCACTGCCGATACCACTGACCAGCCAACATCTGATATGGGTGTCCAGACGCTACCATAACGATCCTTATGCCCATTTAAAATTGATTGCACCTTACGATCTAGGCCGACCTGAGCCGCCATTTTATATTCGTACCACTCCAGTTCAACGATCATTGGCTTTGGCTTTCCAAAATAATACTTCACGCTTTAAATCATCGATTTGATTTTCTAATAACATCAAAGCTCGTTCATCACTAATCTCAGGAATGTATGGCACATAGTCATTGATCTGCCGTGCAAACTGACCAGTCATGTCGTGCTTCGGTTCACAGCCACCACAGACATAGCGTCTTTCATTGTTGTAGCTGTACAATGCAATTCCACAATACTTACACTTGCCTTGCTTGTGCAGATTTGTCACATTACCAACCATACTCATCCTCTGGATTTAATGGCATTAGTTCTTACCTACTTTTAATGTGGTTATGTTTTCACAGCATGCTCTAGTGATAGCTATGGCTCTGCCTGTTGTGCCATCACTGCAAAAGTCAGCACTTAAAACTATGCGGTCAGCTTCATCAGTAATTAACCAACCAACTGACACGACAGGCTCAGTCTTTGCAGCCTGGACCTTCTTCAGATCATTCCAACCTGTTTCAAAGTCACATGGATCATGCCATTTAACTTTGACCAATCTAAATTGATTAAGGTTGAACTTCTTGCTCATGCAGCTCCCTGTACTTGGCAACAAAGTCATTAGCAGTTACTGCCTGTTTAGTTTTGTCTTGTATCCGAATCAGTATGTTGAGCTTGGGATAGCGTGTGCCAATACAATAACGCATAGCCGAAGTGGGGGATTTTAAGCCTAAAAAGGTAGCTAACTCCTTATAGCTCATGTTATTTAGTGTCCGATAATCCTCTAAAAGCATAATAGAATCAACGCTAGTGTAGCTTTTACTGTCTGTAAATAGAACGGTTTACTACATTTCGTAAACATGATAGTTTTTCCATTAGGGATACATAATAACTATGAATACAGATACTGGCACACCATTTGACGGCAATATGATTGTCAAAAATGTTCTACACCGTTATCAAATATCACAAACAGACTTGTGTCAAAAACTTGGCTACAGTCGTGAAGCCTTTAGCAAAGTTGTTAATGGACATAGAGCTTTGTCAGTTGTTAAGGCTAAAGAAATTGCTTTGGCGTATGATTTAGATTGGCGTAGCTTTTATGAAACGCCAGCTGATCGTTTTGTACCAGCTACTGCGTGCATAGATGCACTTTATGTACGCAAATTAAAACAAACTTGGATGATAAAGTGTCCTAAAGAATGGCACAATAACTCAGTATTTTATGCAATTTGTAATAAAGGTTTTGAGTATGACGAATACTGTTATGTCATTACTAAGAAAACCATACCGTTTGATGACAAAAAACAAGTTAACGCTTGGACATTGTTTACCTTAAAAGATGGTAGTCAACTAATTGGTCATGCTGATGGTTATGCTGATCCACAAGGTAAAATGATTCGGTTTTATAATTGTGAAACTAAAGCCATGATGACTTTAGCAACTAAAAAAATTCTGACTATGCAAAAAGGCAGAGCTTTATTGTCACCAACAGACAACAAATAAACTCACCGATTCTCAACTATTTTCTATGTATGTTCTATACATATAAAAGAACTAATATTTAGTAGTTATATTTTTTTCACGAAATGGGTTTTTTTTTATTTACAAAGTAGCTTTTTTGTTTATTTTTTATATCAACAAAGATAGAAAAATGAACGCACAAATTAGTACAGACTTTAAACAATTAATTGACTCACCAAATGCAGAATTATTTGGCACATGGAACTTCGATCATCACTCAGCATCACAGCTGAACTTGCCAGAAGGTAATTGGGCATGGAAATACTTTTGTTGCAGTCAAGAAGATAGACGCAAATTTAAATTTACTGCTAAGCCAAGACTTGGTGTAGCAGTCGGTGGTGCAATAGCTTTAATGTATGCTGACATCATCTGGACTTACAATTCAGAAAAAATAGAAAACACTAAAATAACTTTTAAAGATTACTTACGAGTTGTTGATGAAGATTTAGCTGCTTACGAGCCTATGTTTGATGACAAAGAAGAAGCTCAACATGCATACCATAAAACGATTGCTCACAAGATGGCTCACCAATTACATAAAGGTATTAAAAGCCTGGCATTACAAGGTGTAGTCGAGTCAGAAGCTAATCGGTATTACAATGTCGGCACAGAGATTGACCTGTTAGGTCGAACTGACCTAGAAAACGATACCTGTGTAGTAGAGATCAAGACTTTACCACCAAGACGTGGCAAACTTAAAAAGGATGGCACTTACGGTTTCAGTACGCAATCTATTAAAGAACCAAAGATAGATGCAGCTCGACAAATTGCATTGTATTGGGCAGCAACAGGCAAAAAACCGTTCCTGGTGTATGCCAATGAAAACGAATATACGATATTTGATCCTAGCAATTCAGACTTACTGACTAAAGCTGCCATGAGAGATCACCTCAAGTTCTATAAGTCCAAAGCTAAACTGCGTGAGAACTTACTCATACAAGCAGATGGCAACATCAATAAACTATTGAGTTTGGTAAGCCCTGATTGGGAGCATCCGTTCTATTGGGATATTGGTGATGAATTTGTAGAACAAGCAAAGATTGATTTTAACAAAGCAATGGAAGGATAGTATGACTACCAAGAAAAAAGAAATCGTTTGGGATAATCTTAGTAAGATTGATTGCAACGAACACACCGAGAAAAAAGGTAACTTAACTTACCTGTCTTGGGCATGGGCATGGGGTATGATGATGCAAAACTACCCTGATGCAACTTATAAATTTAAAGAGTGGGAAGGTTATGATGTCTTGTATTACAAGAATGGCACAGCTGCCGTGTCTTGTGAGATGACCGTAAACAATACTACTCATACGATGTGGCTAGCTGTCATGGACCATAAGAACCAAGCAGTAGTTAATCCAACAGCTACACAAATATCTAATACCAAAATGAGATGCCTGGTAAAAGCCATGGCCATGTTTGGGTTAGGTCATTACATCTACGCTGGTGAAGATGTACCTGAAGATTTATCCGTATCGGATGAAGAACGGCAAGCAGAACTTATTAAGTTAATGAGTGGTGCTAGTCAGGTTGCTAAATTAAAGGCAGTTATAACGCAGCAATCTAAGTGGGTAAAATCCATGGAAACTAAGAACCCTGAGATCTTTCATAAAGTTCACGAGGTTTATTCTTTAAAAACACAAGAACTGTCAGAAGGAAAAATAGCAAATGGCAAATGAAAAAGTAGCAACAATTAAGTTGTACCCAGCAGATCCATCTAAATATAAATCTAATCCACCAGCCTATACAGGACCAGCAACGGTGAATGGAGATCAAAACTTTAGAGCTTCTGCCTGGAAACAAGAAGATAAAAGTGGCAACACACACTTGTCTGTATCAGTACAGGCAAAGATGGAGTCAACAGCACCATCAGGTGGTTATCAAAAAAATGATCTAGAAGAACTAGATGACAAGATTCCTTTTTAATTGATCAAGGATAGTCTAACTCACACTCCCCCCATTAACGATTCTCAGTGTGGGTTAGGCAAAAAATAATTTAACTAAGGATAAAAAAAATGCCAAAAGAAAACAAATCAAGGGATGATCTTTTAATAGAAAATCACGATTTAAAAAAATTATACAAAAGATTAGCACATAAATATTGTCAAGATATGGGTGAAGGATATTACGAAACTATCAATTTTGATAAAACAATAATTTTTCATAGTTTAAATTATGGTGTTGTATCTGTATCTATGAATGACACATGGTTAGAAACCGATCAATCAGTTCATGGCAAATACACTACTGATAATTTAAATAAAGCATACGAAAAATCTTTTTAAAAAAAGCAGATTAAAAATGGAAATATTAAAAGAAGCAGAAAAAATATTTAAACAACGGCACAATCAGTATGGTGATTTTGTACCAAGATTTAAAAAGACCGCAGCTCTGTACGCAGCTTTACTTGGTATCAAGGTCGTAGGCTCAACCATCTGCAAACTAATTATATTAGAAAAACTAAGTAGGTCAGGACACACATACATAAAAGATAACTGGCTAGACATTATTAACTATTCATTGATGGGAGAGATTTTACAAAAGCTCGAAGATCAAGAGAAGAAGCAAAAGGTACAACCAATAAAATGACACCAAACCAAGTTAAAGTTTTAGAATTTATTAAGAAGTTTATAGCTAACAATAGCTATTCACCAAGCTATGAAGAAATAGCTTTGCACATGAATTGGAAGGCTCGTAGTCAGGTGCATAACGTCATCAGGCAATTAGAAAAACGTAAGTACATAACGTATCTACCTAACCACTCAAGATCGGTTGTTATCAATGAGTAACAGTAACCCTGAACAATTTGAAATCAAATCTAACAGACGGCCAGGTAAACGTAAACCGTTTTACCACGACAATCAAAAAACTTATGTTGAGATAGAAGTTGATCCTAAAACTGGACAAGTAAGAGTAGTTAATTTTTGGCCAACAACAAAAGAAGGTACTGTGTTGTATTCAATGTTAATTGAGTGCGGCTATGATCTATCATCAATACTAAGCTCGTGGCCTGATCCGATGGATGGGTTGGCGGTATTAAAGACAAGGTGCTTGCGTAGAGGTGATGGCTCACCGATCACTCTGCGTGGAGCTGTGATCGATCATTTAAATAAAGATCCATATTTAGAAAAGTAAGTGGAGAACCTAAAGGTCCATCTACAATGTGACTTGTGTCACCATAGATTTAATCCATTTAAACGTCATACAAAGTTTACCTGGGAATACGACTATCGAGGTATAGAACGTGTATTTTGCCAAACTTGCTCAAAAAAAGAAGCTCTGAGAGCTACGAGGATTAACGAAAAGAGGGCAGCTGATACTACAGCATACCCTCAAAACAGCCAAATTAGAGTGAAATCTGCTGTGAAAAAGCAGCAGCCAAACTTTGTGAGATCTGCTGCTTATCCTCAACAGTATCAAGTGAGTGTCCGTAAACAGAAGCAGTAAAGCCAAAGTCTTTGTGTCCTAAGATAGTAGGTATTTGTTTAAAGTCTAAACCTAGCTGCACTTGTCGTTTCAACAACATACTAGCATAGAAGTGTCTAAACGAATGCAATCCAACCCAGCCTGTAATACCTAGTTTAGTTTTTAACTTATCTAAACTTTGAGATATTTGATTGTGTGGAAGTGGGTTACATAATCTTGTATGTAAGACTAAGTCTTTAGGATTGTGCTTGCCTTTGTTAGCTTCTTGCCAGGCAAACAATGCATCAGCTAGCTGTGGCACTAACGGCACTTCTCGTCTAGCATTATTGTTTTTCAAACGATAGCTAACTACATTGTTTTCATCAGCTTTAGATCTAACCCAGATTTGATTTGATGAATACTTAACATTTTCCCATTTCAAACCACGGATCTCCGATGGTCTTAGTCCAGTAGTTATAGCAATTAGAATGTACATAGCTAAGTAGCCATCAGCCTGGTTAAGCAATAGTTTAACATCAGCTTGATCTGGTATTGGTCGTTCAATCACACGGTGTTTTGTTTCTATGCTTTTCTCAAACTCATACAAAGCAATCCTGTTCTTAAAGTTATGTGTCTTTTCAGATTTCTTAGCTGCTTCTTTTAGCCTGGTAACTGACCGATCAATAGCATCATCACTATACTTAAATGCTTTTAGTTCTTTCTCAGCAGCTTCCATGTCAACCACATTGACTTGTTTGATTTTCATATTCCACAGCTTAGTTTTTTCCCATCGAGCTAAGACTATTTTAATCTGTCGGTAAGTTGAATCTTCTACCTTACCTTCACGACTAGCAATCAGATCTTGTATTGATTTACCAACAGTAGGGCTTTCAGTTTCTATAACTGCCTGGTCAATGTTTTTGTTAATGTCATTGGCAGCTTGCGTAGATAATAGTTTAGCTAATCCTGTACCATGTTTGACAGTTGACCACGATTGGGTTTTGTTAGTTCTTGGATCTCTTACACGATAGTATAAGACACCAGCCTTGTGTATTTTTTGAGCTTCAATCATTATAGATCTCCAAATTCTTTGTTAAACATTATAAAATAAAGTACCACAACCCCACAGCCAAGGATGGCTGTGAGAGTTATAAAAGTCCACATTAAGATTTCCATTATATGTTTTTTATTTTTTTTAAGTCGTAACCAATACTATTAAAAAGCTCGATAACTTGAATTTTATCATCGTTACTTAATGATAAGGCTTCTTGATACCAATTATTTTTTTCTTCAATAGTTGCAAAACCAAGACACTCATTCAGCATCATGCCTTTGTGCAAACCTTTATTAAAATTATCAATCTTAATTTCTTTATAATTATCGTTCATATTACTTTCCTTTTTTCCTATGTTAAAATGTAGCTTATTTGCTACAGTCCTTAACGTAATACCTAAGTGGGAATATGTCAATACTAGTACCTGGTACAGTACTTTTGGTGTATTTTTTGTTAGTATTTATGGGGTTTTTTAGGGAAATTTATTTTGGGTGGGATATTAAAATTTGTTACTTTTTAAGGATCTCTGTAGATTTGCAGTCCTTTTTGATTCGTTGCTACAACTCAAATACTAATAAGAAGTACCTCAACTAGTACTAAAGTAGTACCTCGATTATTATTGAAAGTGCCAAAGTGGGAATGTATAAGAAGTACTTTAGAGGTACTACTATGGTCCAGTGGGAGAATGGTTATCCGATGGATTGCAAATCCATTTACATCAGTTCGATTCTGATCTGGACCTCGATTAGTCTATGATGTAGTCACATCTTATATGGTCAGTAAAGCATGTAGTTTCTTGCCGAGCATCATGGCATAAAAACCTTTTACGAAAACCATCATATTCTTCAACTACCCAGCCTTTATCGTTACGCCAGATTTCTTTCTCACACTCAGAACATGTGCCAAGCAAAGCATCCTTTACTTTACGCATTAGTTAAGCAGTGGATTATCCAGTTTAGTTGCAAGCTCATTCATACGCATCTCTAGGTATTTAATTAAACTTTCCTGTACGCCAAGAGTTTCTTTTAAGGTTGATAGATCTGCATTGACCTTAGACAGATCTACAGTTTCATTGACTACAAATTCTTTGTTTTCCATTTGGCTTAGTCGTTCTTCAAAACTACCAATGGATATAAATACACCACCAATAGTTAATACGACACCAATCAAGGCAGCTATGCCTGTTAATTTAGATACCATTGAGTTCATTTAGTTTCTCCTTATAGATTAGATATGCTTTTAAAGACGCATCACTAGCCTTTTTAAGCTCGATATTGTGATTAGTAATAGGATCATTAGCACCTAATGATACCTGGTTGTTATAGATCGTTTTGTCATAGCCAGCTAAGACTACTTGGTTGAAGAAGTCAGGGTTGCCATCAGGCAGCTCTCGGTTATCAAACAGAGCTGCGTTCATAGTAGCATAGCTTGATAGGTCAGCTTGGTTGGCTATCATAGCTCGGCTGACTAATTCATTTACTACCACCAGGGTTGCTTCTACTTTTTCTACCTGGCTCTTAACTTTGCCATCAATAAACTTTTCAATCTTAGCAACATCTATAGTTACTTCAGGCTGGTCCTCAGTGACCTCAGCTTCTATTGTTTCAGGTTCTTCTTCTACAGCTGCTACAGCTATATCTTCTTCCACTGGTTCAGCAGCTTCTTCTTCTGGTTGGCTTTCGATAATGGTTTCTTCTTCGATAATTTCTTCTTCTTCAATAGTTTCTTCTTGGACAATTTCTTCTTCGATGGTTTCTGACACTGGCACTGTGGGTTCTTCTGACACGGACATAGTTTCTTCTGCCATAGCCATTGCTTCAGGTTCTGCCACCACCTCAATAGACTCGGCAACTGGTTCTGTAGTTGTGGGTTCATCTTGTATTGTAACTTCCATAGTTGGCTCAGGATCGTAGGCATCAATCATCTCCTCAGTATTAAGTTGCTCATTCACCAGTTCAGGTTCAGGCATTGGCATATCTATTGGTATGCTCATAATCTCTACCGTGTCCATGTCAGGCATCATGTCTACAGTTTCAACACTAAACAGTTCTAGTTCTAGTGTTGGTTCATCTACTATTATTTCTTCAGCTTCCCATTGAAAGTCAGGCATGATTAAATCATCAGGTACATCGATAGCTATAGTTTCTATATCTTTAAATATAATTTCAAAACTATCTTCAAAATTTTCTATGATGTTGGTGACTTCTTCTATCTCATCTTGACCTGGACAAGTCGGTGGATTTTTTTGCCAGCAATATTCTATGGTGGTGCTAGTGGCAGATGTCAAAGCTGTGTAATCAATCGTAAGTGTTGGATCAGTTACATCTACTCCAGCATGACCACCGTTGTAATTAATATTACCTTGTATATCAAAACTAAACCCAGCTGTTAATGTGCCATGAGTATTGTCAGGGTTTGGTCCAACAATAAGAGTGTTGCCATAGTCATTGTATTGATAGTTATGGTTGGTGGTATCTGTCAGGGTTACACTCTGACTAATTGTATCATTACCATTAGTTGCATGCTGATACATAGTCACAGTAGATTCTTCACTGTTCCACCATCTAATCTCAGCATTAAAGTTGCTGGTAAATCCTTGTTGGATTTCAGCTTCAGTTAGTAAATCATTACTGCTAACTGTTGTTTCTGCATACTTCTTATGCTTGCCAGTAAGTATGTTAGCTTCATTTAAATCAGAGCTGTCAGGAAACATCGTGCCGTTCCATGAGCCATCATTAAAGGTTTGAGATATTATGTTGTTAGAAGTAGCTGCCGTACCTGTGGAGTAAGTTGTGGTACAAGTTGAGTCACCAGGGTTGGGTATGTCTTGTATGCAAATCGTTTCAGCTTTACTTATCGTTGCCCAACTTAATAGTACCGCCACTATAATTAATAACCTGACCATCATCCATATCCTTTAATATTTTATTATCTATCTGTTCTGTTATGCGTAACGTCTTAACGTACTCCTCGTAGTCAGGTCGTAGCTTGCCGTACTTCTCCCACTTACCTTTAGCATCAGCACCGATTGATCCATCGTATGGGCAGTAAGTACCAGCACTATGCATAGCTGCAAAGACACGGCTGTCCTGGCACATGATAGCAATAGCTGCTACTTTCATATTCATATCGTGTAGAGCTTTAGCAAGTTTCAGTCGTTCACAATTAAGATCACGTTTTGTAAAGCCCAGGCTTGCACCAAACGAAAAGGTTTGACCACCAGCAGATATACCTACCGTACATAAGTCTTGGCTCATTGAGCTGATAGCTGGACTAGATGCACTTGGTACTACTCGTGAGTCACCAGTGTATGCATTAGTAGTATTGTTAGTTGTGTTGGTAGTATTAGCTGATGAACCTGATTGATAGTTAGTAGTAGCTTCACTATTATAGCCACCTGATATACTTGTGTTGCTGCCTGTACTATTAGTTTGGTCGATGTCAGTTGCTCCACTAGATGTTACATCATTGTCAGCCATAGCTGAGTCCATGACACAGCTGAAAGCTAACAGCATAACCACGCATAGTGCAGCTGGTATTAATATTGTTTTCATACTTCTTGTCCGTATCTATTCTCACAAAACAACTCAAATGATTTTAAAGCATCACCATAATCCTCTATGTGTTGTTCCAGCAGAGTCATTTTTTCATTATGAATAAATTTGTGACAACTCCAATCATCGTGGAATTGTTTTAATTTGTATTCTCGTTCCACCACAGCATCAGTGCCATGGAACATAAGCATTATGGTTATTACCCAATACATTATTTTTTCCTAAATATATCTGCACCCTTCAATCCGTAGATCGAAGCAACAATGCCGATGAATAATGATTGATACCAGAAAGGTAAGTTAGCAAACTTATCAAAGAATATATCAATCTTTTCTTGTATGTTTGGATCATCACTAAAGATACTCCATATTAATAATAGAATAGGCATTGACACCAAGATAAGTACAAACTCATCTTTATACCCTTGGTCATTTGATTGTCGTACTTGTGCTTGAAACTCTACTTCACCAGATGCCATCTTCTGTGCATGTAGTAACTCTGCATCGGACATTAGTATCTTAGCTTTTTGTTTGTTAGCAAAGATAGCAGCTCCAGTTTTTAAAACGGTTGGCAATAGTTGTAACCACATATTAATATTTCCACAAAGTTGGTTTTGATCTACGGTCCAAGTGTATGAATGATGGCACGTTAATACCGATACCCGTCCAGCCTAGATTTAATGCCACTGTTAATAGCTGAACTGCATCTTCACCACTCACGGCAACATCGATAGCTCCCTTAGAATGATAACCTGGACTGGACTTCTTAGCTTCTATTGGATGCTCAGGTGATCGATAGCCTGATGTTATGGTCATGGCTTTACCGTAAGCATCTCTTAGCTCTTGCAGAGCTATCAAAAAATCTTTTGATAAATTCATCGTGCCAGTATGTTGGCAAGCAAGTTCTTCGTAAGAGAAATTACTCCACTGATCTTGCATCTCGTTGAATTGTGATTTGTTTGTTATCGACATCGACATATAAAATTTCTACCATTACTGGTAGCTCCAGTTGTGCTTTAGACAAGCAACGGTTAATGTTTGGGTTGTGTGTTGGTTTGTGGTTCTTGCGTTGAGATTGATACTTCACATCAAAGTATCTTCTCTCTCCAGTAGTTTTGTTAAAGGTAATTATATCTATTGGTCCTAATCCACCAGCAGCTGTGAAGCATAAGATGTTAGGATCGTTGGCTAAGTGAGCCAAAGCTAGAGCTTCAGCTACCAAACCCCTGACATTACTTAAAGCCATCTACATAAATGATCGATACAGTAGGGTTATCAATCCACTAAATAATATAGTAGATACAGTTATCAAAAATTTTGTGATTCGAGATAGGTCCAAGGAAAAATGATACATATGATTATTTGTAAGAGTATCTATCTTTTGATGAATGAGTTTGATTTCACCACGGAGTTCTATAATCATCTCCTTGTTGGATTGCTCCCCAGACATTAGCTGTCACTAAGGGTGGACACATCAAAACTACTATCAGTAGTTTCTACTACAGCGTCAGAAGTCCATACTGTGTACTTTTTATTGTACATATCGTCCCAATGAGCTACGTCAAATAAGCCAAGTATCTCAGCTTTGGTATAACTACCAGGTGCTTTAGATGGCGTGTCTATTTTAACAGAACCACTGAAGGTGTGTGGGTGTGTAGTCTTGGTGTACTTATATTTAACAGACCATTCGATCACATTCCCGTCAGCATTTTTTTTAGGGATTGCTGATACCCATGCTTTCGTTGCGTCAGATGCGTGTGACATATTATTCTCCTTTAAGAGTGTTTATTTCTTGTTGTAGAGTTGTAACAGTAGCCGACAACTCTTGTACGGCTTTTACTAAGATAGGTACAATAGCAGTTTCACCTACTTCTTGTTGTCCATCAGGTCTTTCATCCCACATAGTAAAACCATTTTTTAATTCAGAATGTGAATCAATTACAGCTTTTACTTCTTGTGCTATAAAACCGTGATTAAGTTTAGAGTTCTTATATTGTTCATTAGAACCTGCTTCATAAATTTTTGACCATTCAGGCACTTCACCTTTAGTTTTCCAGTTGTAAGTTACAGGTCTAAGGTCATTAATAACCGCCAATCCAGCATCTGAAGTTTGTATATTCTTTTTAAATCTTTCATCAGATACAGTAGTCCAATTTGCAACACCGTGTTGTGCTCTAATATCATCGGTAGTTTTTCCTATTGTGGTATATCCAGCAGTTCCTCCTACTTGAAAGCCTATTGCAGTTGTAAAATCAGCAGCACCATCAGCTACATCAGCACCAGAACCTAAACAAATATTTCCACTACCACCAACTACAACAGACATAGCGTCTTTGCCAATAGCAACATTGTCTGTTCCTGATGTAATATTTGTACCACTATTATAACCAGCTGCAAGATTGTCATCACCTGAAGTCACAGCATCTAGTGATTGATTACCAATAGCTACATTAAATTCTCCACCAGCTATTGTTCCAGCAAGAGCATTATAACCTATACCTACGTTGTCATTTTCTGTATCAGGATATTCTACAGCATTTTGTCCAAGGGCAACATTTCTAGAGCCACTTGTGTTTGTAACTAAACTATTTCTTCCTACAGCAACATTACCAGTTCCTGAATTAGTAGCTTTTCCAGCTATCTGACCAACAAAAACATTAAAACCACCATCTTGAATACCACTACCAGCTTCATAACCAATAGCTACATTAGAATCAGCCGAAGTCAAAGCATCGAGTGAGTAGTTACCGATTGCTACGTTATATTCTCCACCAGCTATTGAGCCACCGAGAGAAGCAACTCCAATACCTAAGTTATGTGTTTCAGTATCGTGACCATCACCAGCAGAAGCACCCATAAATATATTTCTGTTTCCACTTGTTAAAGAACTACCAGCACCATTTCCTACTAATGTATTATAAAGGTCTCCAGTAGTCATAGCGGCACCAGCGTTATTACCAATAGCAACATTATAAGAAGCACTTGTGCTACCTGACATTGCACCTCTACCTAAAGCTGTGTTTTCAGTGCCTGTATTATTTCCTGAAAGTGATAAATAACCAATAGCTGTATTGTTATCTCCAGTTGTAATTGCGTCTAATGCATTAACACCATAAGCGGTGTTACTTCTAGCAAGGTTATCTGTGCCTGATACATCGTGAGTATATATAGAAGTACTATCATCATCACTATTTAAGTGAAAAGGTATACCATTAATAGTTGTACCACTAATTGCACCACTTGATGTGATTGCACCTGAGCCAACTGTACCCAAGGTTGCTATATTCTTACTAGCATCCAGGACCACAGCTTTGGAAGCTGCGGCTGTACCAGCTGTTACGTCTAAGACAGTAGCTTCACCAGCACTGTCTGCTATTGTTCTTGCGTTTGTCATAGTTTATCCTTCTAGTGCTGCCACTTTAGTTTCTAAGGTTTCAATTCTTGTTTGTGCTTCTTGTAAAGCCTTGATAGCTTTCATATATAATACAGAATAGCTAACAGATTTAACTTGTTCGGTAACTTCTTTGACATCACCAATAGCTTTACCTTCAGGAATATCATCACCATCTTCATAAAGTGTACCAAATTCAGATGAAGAAATAATATCAGATTTTTCTGGGTCACGAGACTTAACTAATCCAGGACTAACTGTTTCAGTTTCTTGTGCTACTAAACCTAAATAAGTTTTTGCAGCTTGACCACCACCTTCTTCAGTTCTAGCTTCGTCTTTAAGTTTAAAGTTTCTAACTTTTAAACCTTTGATATCATCCCATTGAGAATTAGCATCAGTTATGTTTTGTTTAATTCTTTCGTCAGAAGTTGCACCATAACTATTAGTGGCACTATCAAAATCACCATTAGCATAAATTACAGCTCTAACAGTGCTATTATTATTGCCCACACATCTAAAGAAATAACTACCTGTGTCATTTACAGTAGAGCTAAAATTTATTTGTTGTCCAAAAACATTACCACTTGTTTTGGTGTTTTTTACATAAAGTATCACATCATTTAAATCTGTAGTAAGTGTATGTTGACCATCATAACGAATAGTTAATCTATTTATATCGTGTGTTTTTAAATTTAAGTTTTGTTGTGAAGTCGGACCAAAACCAAAACCCCTGTTTCCTGAAGCATCTAAATATTCTACTTCCATTTTACAGTTATCAGAGCCTACATTCCATTGTTGTAGTTTTTCATCACTACCACCACCAACAGAAACAGATCCTTGTACTTCAAGTAGCATATCAGGAGAACTTGTACCAATACCTACTCTATTATTTTCACCATCAACAACAAACATTGTAGCATTATCATTGGATTCTATACGAAAATTTCTGTCAACCGAAGCGTCATTAAAAACAGTTTCAGTTGGACTTATATGAAAAGCATCAACTACCGCACCAGCAGTTAGCATATTAAATGTTAATTGAGCATCTTCAGTACCATCACTTGCATCTCGTATTGATGCATTAATAGAAATATGGTCTAAGGCTTCACCAGCATCATTATCAGCAACAAATCTTATTCTACCAAGTGAATCATCATCTGCTGGAGAACCACTATCTCTTTGTAAAACAAAATCAGGACCTACGCTTGCGTCAGCATCAGTAGATTTTAGAGTAAGTTGAGCTGTGTTATCAGCAGTTGTGATTGTAGAAGCTGCTGTTGCAGAAATTGCACCTGTTACACTCAATGCTCCAGTTGCTACTGCACCAGTTGTAGTAATGGTAGATGATCCAGTATCAATGTTACCAAAGCCCGATGTAATTGTACCAGCGTTTAATGCACCTGTGCCTGTGACGCTAGTGTAAGAACCAGCAACTCGTGCTACTGGTACTGTGCCACTACTTAAATTATCAGCATTTATTGATGCTACACTAAATGTACCAAAAGCTACAATGTCAACTTCATCACCATTAGTAAGAGCTGAAGCAAACGTAACAGTATCACCTGATGTTACCGTCACATCAGCTGTACTCATTCTCACACCATTTAGATAAACGTCTACAAACCCAGCATCATAAGCAAGAGTATTACCAGCAGCGTCACTGCCTGTAACAGCTGTCGGTGTACCTGAAATATCGTAGTGGTATCGTTGAGCTGTACCATTGACAGATGAACCAGCATTTTGCCAGCCACTTGCACCGTACACATTCAACACATTAGTTGACGTATTAAAATAAAGATCACCAGCTGTCAGTGAGCTAGTGGGAGCTGATGATGCTATTCGATAAACGTCACCAAAATTATTTACCGCAGATAAATTAGATGCAACAGTATTAACATTAGAGATTGAGCCACCAACATTATTAACATTACTTACAGCACCAGCCACAGTTGCAATATTAGCTACAACACCACTACCATTTAAGTTAGCAATGTTAGTTAAAACACCACTAGCATTTAAGTTAGCCATGTTTGTTACATTAGTAGATGTGCCTAGTGTATTTAAATCAGAAACAAAGTCGGATGTTGCTAGTAAATTTAAATCCGTAACAATGTCAGACGTTGCCAGGGTATTGATGTCAGAAACAATATCGGATGTTGCAAGTGTATTTAAGTCACTCACAATGTCAGACGTTGCTAAAGTATTAATGTCAGAAACAATATCAGAAGTAGCTAAGGTATTTAAATCTGAAACAATATCAGAAGTAGCTAGTGTGTTTATATCAGAGATCACATCAGATACAGCCAATGCGTTCATGTCAGAAATAACATCAGATGTAGCAAGCAATGCCATATCTGCAATCACATCAGTTGTAGCAAGCAATGCCATGTCCGCAACCACGGCACTAGCAGCTAGAGTATTAATGTTAGTTTGATTGGATGAAGTAGGGGTTGTAGCTTGCCAAGCAGATCCACTATACACCATTAATAGGTTGTTGGTTGTATTGAAATATAATGCACCTGTAAGTAAAGAGTCACCATCATTGTCAGCAGATGGATCAGAAGATTTTTGTCCTAGGTATCTATCGTCAAAATTATCTAAACTTGTAGCTGCACTGGTAGCTGAGGTAGCAGCTGCTGATGCTGAAGTAGCTGCTTCACTAGCTTTAGTCGTAGCTGTGTCTTTATGACCTGAAGCTGTCGATGCACTGGATGCCGCAGCTGTAGCAGAACTAGCAGCAGCCGTAGCACTTGATGCAGCAGCAGTTTGACTTGTAGTTGACGATGCAGCATCTACTAATAAACTCCATTTAGCAGAATCTGTATTAGTTGTAAGTGGCTGTGAGCCTGAAGAAGTATGAGCTGTTAGTGCAATAAAAATATTATTAGTTGAAGTATCTTTAACTATATCTCTTGGCACATAAGATGTAGACGCACCCCAGTTGCCTTTAAATGTACCTAATTCTTGAGTAACGGATAATTCACCTGAGCTGTCAAAAGCTAGGATTTTAGAAGCACGATCCGTAGCTGAGTTGGTAAACTCAGTAGAGGTCATAGTATTCGTTCTTGATAGTTTCATAGAACGATCAACTTCTTCTTGCACTTCTTGAATTTGCATTTGTAATTTGTCTAATGCATCTTCATGGGTTTCAGCTGCAAATGGATCGTTCTCAACGTAATCAGATTCTTGCGTCAAACTAGTGTCACGGATTAGCACCAGGGTAGTACCAGAAGCTGGAGCTGTTACCATAGTGACTGTGCCACCAGATGCTCCGTTGTCTACAATAGAATAATTAGCAGAACCTGTGCCTTCACTTTTTACAGTTTCTGTTCCGTTAGCTGATCTCTCAATTACTTTTAGTTCTGACGTTGAATTGATTGGGAACGTAAACGTAAAAGCTGTAGTTGAACCATTACCAGAATACGATTGTGATACGGTTGTCGTAGATAGTGTCATATATTAAAACCTCGAAAGTTCATTGTTGTCTAAGTATTTTTGTTTTTGTTTAATTGCTTGTTGCATGTCGTAAAACTCATCATCTTCTTCAGCTAAACTGTCAAAAGCAATTTTAAGATATTCTTGTCGAATACCAGCTAGTGTTGCTCTACGCAAATCATCATTGCCACCTGTGTTACCAGATCTGCGTAAGAATTTTTTAGAGTGTGGCTTAATGCCATCGTATAAAGTTTCAAGAGCTTCGGTGAATGTATTATTTCTATTAACTCCAGTGCCAACAACTTCACCAGCTCGTGCATTTAACCTACTCCATTGTCTATCGGAAAAGTTTAAATTTTTATATTTCTTTATAGTCGAATAGCCTGGTACATTTAATCGATATATGTCTGCTTGATATTCTTTAATCTCAGCACCTTGCTTATAAGTAAATGGTACAAACGCATTATAAATTCTTTGTCCAATACCTTGTTTCATGCCATTGCTGCCATCTATGGGTTTAAATTCATAACTATAAACTGGAGCAAAAGCAGATGACGCTACTGGATAAGTACCAATAACATTATTAGCAAAAGATTTAGCACCAATCATTAATGAATTATCTTTTGGATAACCTTCATTCGGATTTCGTTTTCCAACACCATCTTCGTTAAAAATAATTTTACCCTCAGCATCTCTAGCAAATGGTTCTAAATCTAATTCGTAATCTGGTCCAATGTATCTTTTGGTTGGATCAAAAATTCGTTCTATATCACGACCAATACCACTAAAAGGAGCTACAGTTTTTGCGTATTGTTGTATAATTTTTTCAAAATTAATTAATTGATCTTCACTATAACTTGATAATCCTAACATCTCATAAATTGATGATAAGCCATGTAGAAAGGGTATTTCTTTAAAATAAGTAGCACCAGCAACTACACATGATGTAGCTAAATTATCTCTAAATGCTGCGTTGTCAGAGTTTTCCATTAAATCAACACAGTTAGCTGTAATACCAAAAAATGATCCAAATGGTTCAATACCTAAATATGACACATATTTTAAATCACCATTAGGCACACCATTGTCATCAAACTTAGGTTTGCTTGTATCAGAGTTTGGTCCGTAAAACACAAAGCTGTGAGGTTGAATACCTAACACATCCATTTGATAAGCACGTTTGCGTGGATCTCGTTCTGGTGGTCCTGTAATGCTACCGTTTTGTTTTAAGTTGTAAGCAAACGAAAACGCACCAGCAGACATGGAATACTTACCCATTTCCATAGTTCTAAACTGTGCATCTTCTGCAAATTTTTTACCATAATCAGTATAAGGTTTGCCAGTAAAAGTGGCATAAATAGAATCAAAACTTAATTTACCAGCCTTAACCACACCACCATAACTACGGTCATAGACAGCTTTGAAAATATTAACTGGCGTTTTAAAAAACGGCATGACAACACGAGCTACAGGAAAATTACCAATTTTCACTTCACCCAATAAGTCTTGTATTTTACTTAAACTAGGTCCTAAATCATCTTGGAATACAGCAGCTTTTCTAGCTTCATCTATTTGTTTTAATGCAACTGGATTAGTATAAGTAAAATCAGTCACAGCTTCTTTTATATAAGCATCATCAAAACCTTGCTTTTGTAAATCAATAGCATGTTGCACAGCTAAATCTGCTTCTTCAGAATACTTAGCCATGGTTTTAAAAAACTCATCACCCCACACAAGGGCTGTACCAGGCATACGAATAGCTTTGCCTAAAACATCAATTCCATATCCTATACCACTGTTTTCAAACCTTGTGCCAGTTGCAGTAATAGTTTTTTTTTGATATTGTGAAATTTCTAATTTGTCGACACTTGGTCCTTCACGCACTGCCACAGACGCTGCATCCCAGGCTTTTTTCCAACTGTAAGTGTATGAATACATACGAGCATACAATTGTTCAAATGCTACGCCTTGAGCTTCAGTCTTAAAATAATTTTTATTTTTTAGTATTGGTATTTTTTTACCTACAGCCTTAATGCCTTTTTCACCTAAATTAAATGTAGCTGCTGCTGCTGTTTCAGGTATTTTCCATCCTTGGTAAAATGCATTACCAAACATATTTCTAAATTGTGTACGAGGTGATGACAACAAACCATTCATGTATATTTCCATGATAGTATCTGATGTTTTGCTACCCCAAGTTTTAGATGCAAAATCATTAAGTTGAGCTAAAGATTTCTTAGGATCTAAAATAGTTTCAGCCATTATTGTAGCAGCTTCTGATCCACCTAATTCATTAACTATTAACTTTTCAAAATCAGCTTGGCTACCAACATAGTCACCAGGTATCTTAAATGCATTTAAAGCTCGTGCTACATTAGCTCGACCTTTTTTATAAGTTTCTACAATAGATGCATGTCGTGCTACTTGCTGTCTAAATAAAAATAAAGTAGCAGAATCATCTTTACCATCTTTAATTGCTTGTGCAATTTTTTTTAAAGTTTCCGATGAATTAACTAGAGTTTGTTTAGCAGCTACTACTTGTGATGCATTAAATAAGGTATTATCTTTATTCCAATTCCCACTCATGTTAAGAATTGCACCCATTTCTTCATTAGCACCAGCTGCTGATTCAGCTTGGGTTATTTTATTAATAGGTGTTTCTATATTATCAGTTGATGCTTTTAAATTGCTAATAATATCTTCGGAAGTTTCAAAACCTTTTAGAGAAGTGTCACCTTGATCTAATATTTCTTGAGCTTTGTTTACTTGAGTAATAGCTTCATCAACAGTTTCTACGTTTTTGGGTACTACAGGTTTTATTTTTTTCTTTTTAGTTGCACCTTCAGCACCTTCTTTGACTATTTGTTTTACAATACCAGTTAGACTAGCTAATTGAACTAAATCAGAATCTTGATTCCCTGACGCTGTTTTTTGCATATCTGCTATGCCTGATTGTGCATCAGCAGCCAATAGATCCGTTGGATCTTGGGGTTGTTTAATAGCCATGTAATGAAATCCTTTAGGAACATAAACATTCCTAATTTTAAATATTTATAATTGATTTGTTGTAACTTGTGTAGTTTTTTATTTTTCTAAACTTAAATTATTTGTATTAGTATTTTCTATGTTTGTTTGTATTTCAAACTCTTGTTGATCTTGAACAGCTGTTTCAGTTAAATCATCACTGACTAAACCAACTGTACCTGATACACCAATCATTCCATACAAACTAAATAGCATTGGCATGATTGCTTCAAAAGCACTACCAGTAGCAAAACCATCAGCTGCAAATAATAATCGTTTTTGTATTTTATCCCAGGGTTCTTGTGTTGCTACACCTTGTTGAAAGATCTCTCGTATTTGAGTTAAATCATTTTCATCAGTAATACCTGTTAAATCAGAAATCATTAGCACGAATGGTTTTTCATCATTACGAGCAATAGCTGCAGCTGTGCCTTCAGCTACTCCCCAACGTAAAGCACTAGATGCTACATTTTTAAAATACGTTGCAAATTTTTGACTGTTTTTTGCTATGCCAGATAATGGTTTTATTTTTTTTAACAAAGCATTATTAACCACCATGATGCTAAGTTCCGATGCTACATCTCTTACAACTCTGCCTGTTTCTGTTTGTGGTTCAAATTTACTTTTTAGTTTTCTAAAATCATCTAATGATCTATACACCATAACTCCTAGCAACGGATGCGTTTTGGTCAGCAAGTGATTGGTAGACTCATCTATATCTTGATAAGTTGTGCCTAATTCATCACCAATATCTGCTATAAGTGATCTTGTAACATTTTTTGTTTCACTTAAAAATGTTGGCTCGGCTACTGTTTGTATATCGATAACGCCATTGCCAAAATCTATTTTTTGTTTAGTTGATTTAGTATTGGCATCATAATATTCTTCTGGAGCTGGACTATTAGGATTATCAAATGAATAATTTTTAGCCTTGTCCATACTTTCATAAATCGGCAATAAGGTATTTTCTAATGTATCTTCCATTATTACTGATTAGCCAATCTATCATATATATCTGCACCATAAGTAGTTTTCAGCATATCAATTTCATCTATAATGTCATTTTGTCTACGTTCAGGAATCTGACTGGCTTTTATATCAAGTTTAGATTGAGTAATATTATTGACATCAATTAAAATATTATTGTCAGTCATAGCTGCACTACCATTTATATCAGTAATTACATTTTGAGCAGACGTTAATAATTTAGTTTGAACAAAACTATCAGCTTCTATCATAACTTGATTAAATATTTCTATTGGACTTAGTTTACCTTCCATTACTAAATCATCAAATCTTTTTACATATATGCTAGTAGCATCATTATAGGCATCAGCTCTAGTTGGATCATTTTCTTGTAAACTTTCAATGTAAGCATTGTTAGTAGAAAATATTTGACCTTTAATATTATTACGCAAACGATTGACCAATGGTGATGATATACTTGTTACCGACACATGAGTATCGTGCAAATCTTTGAAAGTTGCTTCAGTTACAGTTGGTCTTAGTGCAAGTATTTCAGCATAATCATAATTACCTTTATTAATTTCTGCTTTTTCTATAATGACATCAATCGTGTCAACATCAGCATAATTAAAATTATTTTTTGATGCAGCTATTAATTGTAGTGCTGTGCTATCACCAAGATTGTCTGTTTCTAGTTGTTTATAAGCAGCAGCTTTTAAAATTGGATCAGCTTCTTCTTCTGCTTCGTATAAATCTTTTTCTAATTTTACGATTAATAGTTTTTCTGCTTTTTCATCAAATTTTAATAATTTATCAATTTTATTTACTTTTTCATCCAAAGCTCGATCAAGCACCGTTTCTTTTTGGTCATCACTAAGCAATCCCATCATAGCTGTAGTAAGTTCATCACCTTCAGTAAATGACCCTTCTGCATAAGCATTATAAAAATCTGACATGCTTTGATCTTTAGCTGAATTTAAAATACGATTAGTAACAGCTTCACCTACATACTTTTCTATAAACGTATTTGGCGTTTCACTTTTGTCATTAAAACCAGCTAGAAAGTATTGTTCTATAGTGCCGTTAATGTTGCCAGCTATAATATCAAATTGGTTTAGATCAGTAACATTGGTTAGTTGTTCAGCATAATTTTCTAAATTGTATAAATGATTAGCTTTGAGTAATGTATTAGTACGATTAACCGAAGTTTTAACAACATCTTTTTCATACTTAACTTTGTTTTTATTCCAACTACTGACTATAGATGTTTTTAAAATTTTATTAGAAGTAGGTCCTAAGATATTTTCTAATATTTGATTTGCACCAGTTTCATACGCAGCTTCCCAGTCTTGTGGACTATTAGCTAATTCACTTTGTGGATTTAGTATATCTTGTTGTAACTGTTGTAATTGATTGTCAATAGTTGTGTCATTAATAGATTGTTGGTATGATAACTCTTGTTTAGCCTTTGCTGTAAAATAAGAATTGACTGCTTGATTTGCCGTTGCTCCAAAGTTAGCTAGTGATTTATTAAATTCAGCTGCACCAGTATCAACTTGGATTATACCACTAGAGGTAGATTTTCTAGTTGGGCTAATCGATGGTTTCATTATTGTTATTGCCATAAAAGTCCTATGTTAACATTGCGTATTGACCAACTTGAGATGCACCACTTAATAATGTGCTAACAGTATTTAGATTTGCACTAGCTCTAGCATATTTGCCTTTTGCTCGTACTGCTGATGCTTGTATTCTTGACATTGCTGCACCATCGGCTTCTTGTTGTTTTTCTTTTTCAGCATTGTATTTAAAATTATATTCATCATCTATATACGTTTCTAAATTAGCTCTCATAACTTCTTCGACTGTGCCACTTAGTTCCACATTACCTTTGGCATAGTTAACAACATTTTGTCCACGATATGCATTGTATTCTCTACGCATACCTCGTACTTCAAAGTTAACTAACTTATCAAAATCTTTTAGATTATTTTCTCTGATCTCGGCATCTCGTTCAATAATCTGTGCGTTATACTGAGCTTGTTTTTCTTGAGCTTTACCAGCTTGGTATGTTCCGTAGGCTGTGACCGCTGTTGTTGCTACCATTAAAGGTACTACTGCTTGTGGCATATTATATGATCCTTGCTAATCTTAAATAATCTTTACCATCAGGACCATATTTTTTCATCAGTCCTTCTGATTCCATACCAAACCATTCAGCAAATCTGATGCCGTCTTTAAAGTCAGCTCTTATAGATGCTTGTATGCGTTGATAGTTTTTTTCGTTAATAATATCTTCTAAATATTTTTTAATATTTTTTAACATAAATAATTTATGTTTATTGGCATTGCGTTGCATGATAACCCATACTTCAGCAACATTGTTAGTTTCCCATAATGAGTGAATACCACCACACACAATCGGTTGTCCTAAATAAAAACCAGTCCAGGCATCTTGGGTTGGTAGATCTTGCGTGTTGTAATCAATCTTAAAATTTTCTACCTCACCAAAACTTAAAATGTAGTTGGCATGCTGTGGCTGAAATTTCTCAATAGTATATTTAACCGTCAAAAGTATTTAACCTTGGATAGATTGCAATAATATTTAATGGCAACGGTGATGCTTGTCTGACAAATATATGTCCAGACTTTTCATAGTCTGATCTAAACTCAGCATCCTTATCACCTGTAAATAATTCCACTGCTGATGACATCAACATAGAACTATCACGAAATGGTATGATCTCCATATCATCTAAACTTGAGCCAACTTCACAGCCTAAAGTTTTATGTAATCTAACTGTAACCCCATGCACTCGTTTAATTTTACCCTGAGCTGTGCCATCTTCAGCACCAGCTTCTAATCTCATGGTTTGTAAAACTGATTCATAGTTAAGACCAATGGTAGCTTTTTCAGCTGCATAACTTAAAGTCACTGCACCTGAGCTTACGGTCTTTTCTACATGAGCTGCACCATTGACTAGCACATCTAATGGTTCACCTTCTAAATGATTCAAACCAGATACTGATGTAGTTTTACCACCAGAATAAGTTAAACCACTGTCAACATAAAATGCATCCATTTGGCTATTGCCATAATCAAATGGTGTTAGGTATTCGACATACCTACGAGTAGAACCATTAATAAAACGATTTACAATAAGATATAATTGATCTTCGTCTGCATCTGTTGGTATTACTGCTACTGATTCTACTTTAGCATGCGTCAACCATTTATGAGTGGCAGCAGTAGTATTAACAGAACTTATAGTAATATAAGAACTGAGATCACTAGTAGTTGATAATTTAAACGTGTCATCAGTTAGAACATCAACATAGTATTTAACATTTGTACTTAGACCACCCAGTGCATGACTGGTATTTGATGGATAATAGTATATATAATCATCATTTCCAAAACCGTGGCTATCAACATAAAACGTACCATTACGAACATTTACTCCTTTATAAATATACTGTGTTGTATCAGAACTTGGAGTAGATGTAAGACTTATTGCTGTGCCAGCTGTAGCATTTGCTGCCGTGGTGGCAAGTTTAATAGTGTTAGTATCACTAGCAATAACAAAATAAAAAATACCTTGGCTCAATCCACCAATATCATTTGATAACGTAAAATACGAAACGACATCACCAGTTGATAAACCATGTGATGATAACGTGATGGTGTTATTAGTTGTCGATACATTACTTGAGTTAGAAGTAAATTGAATAACGTCAGTTGCTAATGATTTACCAGTATCAGCTTTGCCACCAATAATATGTCTATGCCAGGCAACTACATTCTCAGTACGTTGATAAGTCATACCAGCTAACACCCCATCTTCTCGTGCTACCCATAGCACTGAGTCAGGTTCTTGTTGGTAAGCCATATCCTTAATTAGACTTTCCGTAACGTGTTCAGATAATATTGTTAAGTCAGGTGCAACATAGTTATCACTATCATAGTTATAAACTAGTTCTCTAACTTTACGTTTAGCTCGTTGTAAAAACAATGTTACGTTGCCAACAGAGATAGCATCTTTGTTAGCCGAGCCATACGTTGATTGTTTACGAATATTAATATTAGTTGGTGACAGGCCATCAACGGTATCAGAACCTGTAACTAAAAATTCACCACCGACTGTACCAACAAGTAAAGATCGAGCAGCTGACAAGTATCGAATAGCATTTACTTGGTTAGATGCAATCGTAAAAATCATAGCATCATCAGCATTCGTGCCTGTCGTAAAGTTTTCATAGTCACCTGATTTACTAAAAAACAATGTTTGTGGGTTATTGTTAGTATTAGCAAACACCAGGCGTTGTTCAAAAAACGATACGCAAGATGGAAAATTATTTGCAGCTGTACCGATTATTGGGTTGTTTAATTTTTCTACAACGTCACTACCACCAGCACTAAATGTACCAAAACTACTGGTATCAACATTTGTACCAGATGCATCTTGCAACTGAAACGTAGTAGCATTAGGTACAGTACCAACTTGAAACACTGTGCCATCAGCAAGTTGTGTCATGCCACCAATATCACGAAACGTAATAAAATCACCAGCTGCAAAACCATGATCGGCTGAGGTTGTCACTACGCCTGGATTAGCTTTAGTCACAGCTGATACGGTAAAGTTTGTACCTGTGTTTAATGTTACCGTACTCAAACTCCAAGCAGTATGGTCGGTACGAGTTAATTTTTTAATAGGATAGGTTGGATGCGTGATGTACATGACATCAGCAGATTGAGCATACTTCAGTTCAAATAGATCTGCCGTAGCATAAGTTGTAGTAATTTGATAAATACGAAATGCTGTACCAGCAGAGCCGTAAGTAGTTAGAGCTGACGTATCAAAATTATTGCCATCCGTATCTTGTAACGCAAACGTATGTGTTGTGACACTTGCTACTTTAAATTGTCGACCATTCAGTTCCGTCATGCCCACAATACCAGCTAAGATAACATAATCACCATTCGAGTAACCATGTGATGTAGCTGTCACTACACCTGGGCTAGCTTTGGTAATAGCTGATATAGTTTTGCCAGTTTCAGTAATGATACCGTTATCTTTATAAAACCTAACGTATAAATTACCAAACTCTAGCATGTAGGTTTGTGTTGTTGAGAACTCAAACGGTATTAATCTTTTAGCTGTGCTGCTGTCTTTAGCTTCTGACACAAATCGTGTGCCAGGTCTACGACTAGCAGAACCATGGGGATGTACCACCATGTTTTCTAAAGTCTTACAGCCAAAGAAATATTTTTCTAAATCAGTTCTACCATCCATACGAGGTGATAGTTCACCAGCTGTAAAATTAGTAAATGCATAAGCAGATCGAGCCATTATAACCTCGATGCAATAAATGGAAAGTCTGCGTCTAGTTCATCTGGCATACCTTCGGTAGCATCAGCAAATCTAGCATCTTTTAATTTTTCTAAATATTTTTCTTCCATTAACTGCAACAAAGTAGTTGAGCCAGTAATGGCATAAGCTATATCGGCTGCAATAGCAGCTGACAAAGTTTCGACTAATGACGTATCATATTGTGTCGTGTCTGTAATTCTAGCTACATATAAAATTTTTACCGTAGTAGCATTGGTTAATATTTTTCTACCTTCTACTTTAAAATCAACATCATCTTTCATTTCAAAAGTTTTTAATACACGAATACAATCTGAGGGTAGGGTATATTGATTAGTGTATTCGTAATCTGGTTTGTCAGTATCTTGTGCCAGGGTAACTCGTTTTAATAAACAGTTCCAAGGATGCTCACGAAATACTTTATCACGGACCATATCGTATCTTTGGTTTAGAACTCGTGCATTCTTTGAGTCTTCCGTTAATGCTAAGATGGTTGAAGCTCCTAATTGATTCAAAGCTCCATTACATATTCCAACTTGTGATGTCATAAATTTCCTTAATAATATTGAATTATAAGGACAGCCGCATAACGACTGCCCTTATAGTTTTAGTGTCTAGTTAACAACATATAAAATGTTGAAAGACATATCACCAGCAGTACCACCAGCAGCTTGCATAGTTGCAGCTACATAGTAATATCCACCTGGATCTGTGCTATCACCAGCCAGCTCGTGCATTTTCTGCCCAGCTGTGTTGATGTTTGCAGCTTCAAAACGAACATCTGCCATTGCACCAGCGTCAGCTACTGCACTTGCAAATACATCTTCGTCTTTAACTACTCCAGCACTTGTGTAAATTCCAACATTGAAAGTACACGATCCACCTAGCGTATCTGAACCAATAAATAGTTGAGATACAACAGCGTTACTTGGAATTGGTGCAAGCATAACAATATCATTGTCATCACTGTCACCAGCTGCAAGAGCTATAGTGCCTTGTGCTACACGAACAACGCCATGTAAAAGGCTAGCACTATTTGCTACCTGTGGTAGGGCTTCAAAGTTAGCCACTAAAGTTGAGTTTTTAGTACCCATAATTTATCTCCTAACTATTATTCGTTACACGGAATTTGGAAAACTTTGTTTTCTTCCATTCGAGTTGCACCAATAGACATGCAAGTGTACACTTGTGTAGCATACGATTTGTCAGGTCTAACATCAATCTTAGCAGTAATATCTTTACCTACGCCAAGTTTGATAGCATCTTGTGTGAAAGCAAAGATTTTTCTATCATCCGTGTTAGTTGCATCAAGGCTTAGTCTGTTTGACAAGATGAATTTGAAACCCATGAAGGTATCAACGTCACCCTGAACTAGAGCTTTGACGGTGTTAAAATCACTAGAAGTAACTTGAGTAGTACCAAGCAGATCAGACATCTGCGTAGCACCAGCTACAATAAATCTAGGGATCGAAGGGTCTACATCATTTAAATCAAAGAATTTTTTTGCAGCTATTAATTTAGCTACAGTTAATCCATCTGATTGATCTGATGTTGCAAACTTACTGCCTGAAGGTAGGGCAACAGCTGTTCCCCCAGTTTCACCAGTGTCTGCTGATCCGCCTAAAGCAGTAATGATAACATCATCCATAGCTCTACCCATTGCAGCAGCCGCAGCTTTTGCATAAGAAGAAGTTGGATCTATTAACATTCTTACTTTGTCTTGATCGTCTATTAGGTCAGCCCATTCGTAATCGGCTAAACTAACTCTACGTCTTGCATGTGGTGTATCAATCTGTGGAGTGTCAGCATGTCTTGACGTTCTTTGAATAGCAGCAGTTACGCCAACTTGGTCAAAAAATGCATTCTTTCCAGTGATTGTTTCCACATCAACAGCTGAACGCAAACGGCTTCCCATTTGCTGTGCCAGCATAGCTACGTTTGAAGAATATTGTTCTACAAACGAAGTTGTGATTTCTGAACTCATTATAAGTCCTTTCATGGTTTAAGTTAATAAAGGTTGATTACAGTCAATTATCCTGTGAAGGGTTGGCTTGCATTTTACACCTGGTAGGTGATGGGTCTTTCCCCATCGTCACTTAGAGCTGACTAGCAGTTGTTCTAAATATTTTAGCCATTAAGAACTTGTCTTAATGCATAAACTTTTTGCACGGTAGCATCGTGTTGTGGATCTGATTTGTTCCAGTACGGACTAGTCGGTGCAGTTAAATTGTTAAGTTGATCTTGGACACCAGCGTTACTTGTAACAGAGTCTTTATCTCCCACAAGCGTATCTTCTGACATCACCATAGCTAATTTTGCCAAACCTTTTATCAAGGTAGCATTATCACCTAGCATAGAACCATCTGCCATTTGCAGTTGGAACGCATCTTCACCTAAGTATTGTTTACCTATTTGTGATGCTTTAGATAAGTTGTCATCATAACTACGACCCCATTCTTCACGCAGCTCACGAGAGCTTTGTTCTTGGGCTAACATACCAGCATTACTTTGTTCGTTCAAAGTTTCAGTGCTGATGGCACTATAATAATCTAAAATACCTTGAGCTTGTTGTGGTGATAACCCATGCTTATGAGCTGCATCTTTAAACGATGCAAACAGTTGATCATCCACAGCTTCACCTTCTTCAAGAGCTATTTCAAGATTGTATTCATCTGGTGTCGATGGTCTACCAAGTTTAGTGTAAATATCATTCCACTCATCTTCAGTAGTATTTACTCCTGGCACTACCATCTTATCTTTGCCGATCATTGATTCAGCATTGATGTAGCTTTTAGCTAATGTTGATACGTCACTAAATTTTTCTAATGAAGTATTACCTTTTATATCGTCTGGTAAACTGTCACGCCAACTAACTTCTGTAGTTGGAGTTTCTGTTGCAGTTGGCTCAGACGGTTGGCTTTGTTGTTCGACAGCCGTTACCTGATCTTCTGACATAGTGTTCTCCTTATGTTATAATTAAATAAATTATGATTATGGCTATTACTACGCTAGCAGCTTTCCATTTAGATTTTAAAGATAGCCATAGTTCTCGTGCTTTTGTTATATAATTTAAAATTTCCATTATATTTTCCTATTCATCATTTGGGTTATAAATAATATTGCAGCTCGTTGTCCTTCGTTAAATGCACTTTCATGGGCATCACCTTTGACATTGGTTGTCGAAAATAGGTGACAACGATTTTGCAAATCAGTTAATACTCTTTGACCATTCTCAGTGCCAAAAGTAGTTTTGTAATCAGTTACTAACTGATTAATCTTTTCTTGTTGTTCTTCTTGGTTGGGATTTTGTTGCTCATCCGCCATAGTTTTCTCCTTATTGTATAGCCTTCACCATCGGAGCAGCAGCTCCAACTGCTTCAGCTTGTTGCACTAACTGCTCTTGTTCAGCTTGGGCTTGTTGTTGTTGTTGTCGTTCATTTCTTAGTTGTTGAACCTGGGCATCTGATTTCATAACGGCAGCTGGTAAGCCTAATACTTTTTGTACATACTTAGCTAAACCGTCAGTATCTAGATAATCTAATACTGGAGCAAACTGTGACATAGCTCCAAAGATTTCAACGCCACGCATAACAGTATTTAAGTCACCAGATTTTTGAGCTTTGGCAAGTGGGCTAACATATTCGATCTCCACATCTTGTTGAGCTAGTATCTCTGGTGCTGGTCTAAATACACCTTGACGTTCTAATATTTTATAAACTCGTTCTATTAATGGTTGTAATAACTCTGACTGTAATCGACCTAGCACTGGTCCAAGCAATCTCATTTTTTCTTCATTACGTTGTAAAACTTCAGTAGCCGTCATGTTGCCACCTTGTGAAGTTAACAGCTGATCGACATAAAATGTTTTTTGTACTGCCAGCTGACGGTCTTGAATCATATTTAGTGTTATTGGATTGTTTGCTCCAATGTTTAATGGTTCAATTCGATCTCGACTACCTGATCGATAAAAGTTTAAGCCACCAGGTACAGTTCTTATTGGTAACATGAAACCGTCATCAGGTATCATCAACGGTGGATCAATTTGTTTTTGTCCAGCCTTGATAGCAACCTCTGACATTTTGTTAAGCATCTTAACATCAGGTAAAGCATTCATTGATGGTGAACGACCATAGATCTCATAACTAGCTTTGAGGTATCTTGGCACAACATAAGGGAACTCACGGAAGCCACCTTCACTAATCATGTGAACGTCATTAGGATCTAAGTAACAAGATTTAAACGGCATGTTTTGTGCATCTTGTTTACTAGTATCATAACCATCTCGTGGCATAACCACATGTAGTAAATCTACATCAGCATACACATCTTGTTTAAATTTATTTAAGATAGCAGCACCGACATTGTTTTCACCAAATAGATTTACCGCAGCTCGTGCTGATATGGTAAATAATCTAAAGACTGTATCAACTTGTCCTTTTTCGTTTTCCGCAATATATATTTCTTTAATGTGTCTAGTATTAAAACGTACCATGTTCTTATCATCAGCTGATACAAACATAGCTGATGTACCAAACGATATTAAATCTTGATACAGTTCTTGTACTTCTTGTTGAAAGTTGGATCGGTTAAATGCCGTGTACATATCTTCAGTAACACTGTCTAACCACTCTTGAGCTTCGTCATCTTGTTGGAGTTCACTATCTTTAAAAGCTAATGTAAACCACGGTGACGCTGCATTGGTTAACATACCATGCAAACTAGAACCTAATAATTCCAGTGCGTGGATAGCAGTGCCATCAAAGATTACTTGGTTTCTTTTATCTCCACGAGTTCGTTGCTGTGTAATGTCAGCTTTGCGTGGTAGCATGTAGTCAGCTATTTCTTGCCAATGACTTTCCCACGTTGACCTAGTAGTTTTCAGTGTAGAAAATCTATCTACGAGCATTGCTGCTTTTTTATCTTGCATATAATTAACCTAGAAGGGTTGGAGTATAAACGGTAGCACTTCCACCAAGACCAGTTGAACTAGTATTGATTAATGACTTACGACCTTTTTTCTTACGCTGTACGGCTTGAGCTGTTTCTTCAGTTTCTGTTGGTGTTTCCTCAACTGGTACAGGATCAGATACAACTGGATCTGGAGTAGGTGTTGAAGTTGGTTCAGGAGTAAAAGTTTCTTTTACTATTGGATCAGGTTCAACTGTAGGTTCAGGTGTCGGAGCTGGTGTCGGAGCTGGAGCTGGTTCTGCTACCATTGGTGGTTCAACTGGCTCTGGCTCTGGAGCTGGCGGTGTTGGTACAAAAGGTTCTACTATTTCATTTGGT
>Ga0181412_1000069_pt1 | contig 37605 bp, 58 predicted proteins | sample 35SPOviralmetaG_FD_130113 | JGI IMG/M metagenome (GOLD analysis project Ga0181412, IMG submission 130113) | Marine viral communities from the oligotrophic San Pedro Time Series (SPOT) site, San Pedro Channel, CA, USA - 35 SPOT_SRF_2012-08-15 | ecosystem: Environmental > Aquatic > Marine > Strait... | reverse complement strand
TTTTATTTCATCATATTGTTTTTCATACTCAGGTAAATGTGTTTCTGAACACGTTGGTGTGAAAGCACCTGGTAAAGAAAATAACACTACTGTTTTATTTTTAAAATAATCATCTGTGGTTTTGTCAACCCAATAGTAAGCACCATGTTCGTCTGCTTCTCTAGTTTTAAAAGTAACGTTTGGTACTTTGTCTTTGTACATTTCGTTAACATTTACTTTTGGCATTTCTATAATTTCTGTCATAAATCCTTCTTAGTTGTATTGGGGTGTAGTTGGGGCACTACAGATAGCTTTTCTGGTGCCCCATGAAGCGGTTTCAGTCTCCCTAGCCACGCCCCCATCCACGATCAAATCCAAATATTGAGGGACAAGCCTTATAAAGCATATTTAGAAATTTGATGTAGAATTCCATAATTGTTATGAACTAGTCCTTGCTGGCAATATGTATTCATAAAGCCCAATTCCAGAATCAACTGAAATCTTCATAGCACCTTGTTCACTAAATGAAATTGATGTTTGTGACGTGTCACTTAATTTCAATATGCTCAGTGTTTGTGCTAATGGCCATGCCCAACCTTTTTTAAGTTCAACTTGGCAACCTGTTGCAAATGGTATTTCTACTCTATCATTAGAACCATCTCCAATGTAAAGTTTTAATACATCGCCATCTGTTTTTGCAACAAATGTTGGCTCAACACTTCCCATTACTCCAGCCCAATAAGATAAATCTTTAATGTTCTGTTGTGTTGGCTTGATTGTTAAGTCCCATTGTACACCTTTAAATTTTACTGATTTTAGTTTTTCGTCAATCAATGCTGATACCATAAATCTGTAATTAGCATTGTATCCTGATGTTGAACTAAATTGTAGTTCTTCAGGTACTGACTCATTATTTCTTTGTCTTTTAACTACTTGTATTTTTGAACTAGGATCATTATATCCTTCAAAGTTCAAGTAACCCGATAACACTCCTAGTTTACCTAATCCAATAGTACCAACAAAATCTGAAACTGCATTATGCAACTTGCCTTTTAAAACAACAGATCTATCATCGTCCATTGCTTCAATTTCAGTTTCATTTCCGGTATTGCCGTTAATCTTCACAGCTTGGATAAAACCTAGAGAGTGAGTGTGTTTCACTATGTCTAATAGTACGTCCCTCATGTTATTCTCCTTATTCATTTATAGCCTTATTAATATATAATAATACAATTTTTAATTGGATTTGTCAATTGTTATTTTAGTTTTATTTTCTATGCAAACAATTCATTGAATACATTAACATTCTGGGTTTCCATTAGTTCCCAACCCAATACTCCAATAAGATTCTTAATCTTCTGATCAATAATGGTTTCTTCCATTAATTTGTGATCAAACGATAGTTCTTTAAACCATCTAGGTAAATTCAACTCATCAATTGGATAAGCAATTGATGTATAATTCATTGGATTATTTTTCAACTTACATACGATTACCTTTTGTCCATCCATAATTGGTAGACTGTAATTGTCTTTATATGCTTGTCTTAATTCATTCCAATTAAGTGAAGCTCTAACGTGTCCTGGCATAATTGGTTTTTTAAGAACTGTTCTTTCACCCAATGATGTCATAGATTGTGTTCTGGAATTATACAACTCTACTATATTTCTATATTTGGTTAAATTGTTTACCCTTTTTGGTGTTCCTTTTTCCCAACCATCTCTGAAACTGAATTCTTCCTTAAACTCACTTATTGTTTGAAAGCATTGTTCTTTAGGAGTACCCAACAATACCATTGTTAATAATTTCTCTAAGAATCTCTGTACAAACTCTGGTGTGTCTGATCTTTTTAGGTCAACACCCATAGCTTTAATTTTGCCTGGTTTACCGTCCACATCCATACGTTCATTTTCTAAATCATATATCAATACTGCATATCTTTTCTTTGTAATAAACAATCCTTTTGATGCAACCATTTCTCTACCAGATTTAATAATTTCACCTTGTTCAATACTAACATTAAAAGACTTTCTCATAAATGATGGAAAGGATTTATTAACTTCATTACCAACATTATCATACAATTCTACTACTGAGTCTTTTGTCCACGGTATATTACCAGCTTCCACTTCAGTCTTAATCATTGGATATGCACTAAAGTAAACAGAATCAGTATCTCCGTATATTATTGATTCCCCTTGGTGGTTATACTCTCCTGCAACAATCTTATTAGTTTCAGAAGCCATATGTTTTGTAATAGTTCTGCCACATAGTGTTACTGATTGACCAATTCTAATATCAAAAAATCTACAACCTGGATTAAGAATAGCACCATACAAACTGTTCAAGTTAATTTTTTTAACAAGTTGTCTCTTATCCCAGAACTCTCTGTCTTTACCATTTTCTGCAGAACGCATTTTCTTTTGCATTACTTTTCTTTCAGAATACCATCTTTCTAGTAGTCCTGGTACAACTGCTTTTACATCTGCTCTAAATAAAGTACCATTAGAACTTAATATCCAATCCTTGCCAGACTCAAAAATAATCTTATACCATTCAGCACCACTCATAGATTCTGTTTCGCCATCTTCAAAGTCACAAACTATTTCAGTCGCTTTATCTTGTTCCATTATTGATTGATATTCCAAAGATCCAAAAATACCTTCCCACGCATCTGCGGCTGATTTCTTTTCTTTGTTTACTTTGTGATCAATGTATTTTTTAGTTTCGGAAGGACGTAACTGACCTATAATAGTTTCAGGCCCCATATTCAAACTTCTAATAACACTAGGATACAGTGAATTGATATCAAAAGATCCAATCCAATCATGTAATCCTTTTTTTGGAAATGCCACGTAGGCTCCTACTGCCGCTTCTGGTGTTGCATCAGGATCTCTTAAATGCCCATTTCTTTTTCTATCAGGAATAACCATTCCTCGCTGATGAGCTTCATTTATAATTGCTTGTTCTGTAACTGCGACTGCACCCATTGTTGTAGGTAACAATACAGTATTAGCATGAGCTAGTTCATTTGCAAGATCAAGAAATCTTAACTTCTTATCTAGCTTGTCTAATAGTGCAACGTCTTGTCTAGAATAAGCAATAAACTTTTCAAAATCTCTATTGTAAAGTTGATCTAATGTACCATCATATGGAATTTTCTTTTCACCAATCTCATGTTCACCAATTGCATCTAGTCTATAACTATGCATCTCATGATATGTATATTTTCTATAAAGTTCTAGGTAATCTAAATGCACACGACCAATTAAGTCATATGTTTCTTGCTCATGCCCAAATTTAGTATAATTTCTTTTCCTAGGATACTTTTCCCATAAACAAAATCTTTTTGTATGATCTTTTCCTAATACTTGAATAACTCTATTAATAGTGTAAGGTATATCAAAACCTTCTGAGTTCCAACCTGAAAGTATATCTGCATCATCAATAAACTTCAGAAACATATCTAATAGCTCTGCTTCATCTTTACATAAAACAGTATTATCAAATCTAGATACAATAGTTTCTGCATCTACTTGATCTAGTTCTTTTGGTTTTAATACTAACGTAATTAATTGTTGTTCCGGTGGAAGCCAATTAAGATTTACTGATATAGCTGTAATTGGTGCAAATGGATCAGACGGTGGAGCAAATCCTTTGTCTGCAATAAAGTCTACCTCAATATCAAAAAATGCTACATGAGCCTCTGGAGAGTCTTTGCCTAAATAGTTGTCTTCAAGGCATCTAAAGATTGGGTTAATATCACTTTCATAAAGTTTTTGATGACTGTATATTTTTCTTTCTCTATCAAACTCTTTTAATTGTTTTGTTTGAAAACGACTTACGGGTAAACCATAAATTGACTTATGTTTACCTGCAGGGTCTGGATAATAAAATAGATATCGTGTTGGATATTGACGATAATGTCTTTTACCGTCTAATCTTTCAACAACATTAATTCTATCTTTATCACGTTCTAAGAAAGCGTCTATATAACTCATTTAATTCTATTACCCCTTAATGCAAAATACAATCCTCCACAGTATAACATAAGATGGAAGTGTTCGTAAAGTAAAACATACACAATACTTTCTGGTTCACCAACTAGTATTACACCAGTCATTATTCCACAAATAACTATGCCACTGAATCTTGTTAGTACATCTCCTACACCATCTTTGAGTGCTATTGTGAGTCCGCCAACGAATAAAAGTATACCAGCAAACAATTCTCCCCAAGCAACAAAAAACCATACTGACATTGGTAATCCAAATGCTTCAGCATCTGCAACATCAACAGGCAGTTTCTGTAAACCTTGTAAAATAAACACTATTGATAGAGGTATCCTTATAAGCCAATTGGCTCCTTTGAACTCAGGAATCTTTTTTAAGTATTCTTCTAGCTTCATTCTATAGCTGTTCTAATAAACCTGCTAATTTCTTTTTACTTTTTCCTAGTACTTTTACTTTTGCAATAGCATCTTTGTTAGATGTATCGTCACCAACTACTACTAAAGCAATCATACCCATACCTTTGTGTGGAGTACATTCATAGTAATAAATGCCTGGTGTTTCAAATGTGAAAGAATATTCTTTACTCATTTTACTTCTTTTTGGTGCTTCGAAACCTTCCGGTCCTGATTTGATATGAACATTGTGTCCTTTTGCTGTTGGCACCCAAGTGATTGTATCACCTACATCTACTCTAGAAATATCTTCTGAGTAAACCATTTTGGCTCCATCATCTCTTTTGTTCAACATATCAATTGTTAAGTCTGCCGCAAAAGCCGGACTCAACATTGCCATTATTAATGTAACAGTATATATAATTTTTTTCATATTTTTATTTTCCTTATAGTTTATAAACTTTACCAAATTTAGTTTCTGACCATTCTTTGTATGGAATATCTTCTTGCTTGACTGAACCACTAGGTAATTGACCTTGTGCCCACATCATTACATTAGCACAAATACCTGATGCTGTTGACAACTGAATTGCACTCATTCCATTACTGCCATATATCTTTTTATGATAAGTTTTTTCTAACATTTTTCCGTTAACTCTTCCAATTACAGATACAACCATAACAATTACATCTTGTGTAGTATATGGTAGTTCTTGATCAAACAGCTCAACAAACTTTTCTTTATTATGCTTTAAATTTAAATCTTCTAATAAGAATTGCATCTTATCACAATGTCCTGGATATCTAATTGTTTTGTAACTTAATGATCTAACTTTACCTTCATATGTTTTACACATTGAAGAAGCACCACCTGACGTGTTGAATGCTTCATATCTATCACCATCAACATATACAGTTTCTTTTCCATCTAAGGGTTGTGCTTTAGTATGTTCACCATTTGAAAGTATATCACAAGGATTCACATATTCATTTAAAACACCCACAGTTGACCATGTTAAGTAATATCCCATTTCATTTATTGGATACTGAGGTAATGCACCAACTCTCATTTTAACTTTGTCTACTGTATCAAATTGTTTAATTAAGTCCGCCGCAATAATGTTAACTGCACCTGGAGCCAATCCACATTGGGTCATCATTGTTTCTGTGTTTGTACAAGATGAAACATATTCAGCAATTTCTGTATCTTCTGTTGGATCAAAATATGCTTTATTAAGTTTGGCACATTGTTCAGCAATTACCATGTTAATAAAATATGGTCCACAACTGACTATTCCATCTTTGTCTCTAATAAATTTTTCTACGTGTTCTGGATTTGTGCCGTCTAATTGTACTACGTCAGGTCCTTCAACTGAATCTGCTACTACAACTTTAAAATTTTCTGAACGTAAAAGACTAGCAACGGCTCTTCCAATCTTTCCATTTCCTATAATTCCTATATATTTCATAATGATCCTTTTATTATTGTTCTTATTGTATATGAGTGATAGCTTTTTGTCTATACTTTTTTAACGATTCTTCAATCTTTTTATTCCTATCTAACTCAGGTATTATTCTTCTTGTAAACTTGTCATATGCACTACCATATGAACATTTGTCTTCACATTCAATAAACATCGTTTCTGGGTTTTTCCAACTTTTGGTTAATTTTGCCCAACTGTTTCCTGTTAATATATCGTCCAGACTATTTACGTGTAAATCAAATTCTTCTTTGTGTTTGACAAATAAACTATCATTCCATTTAATTTCTTTATCTCTTTCTTTACTAGTACGTGTACGAAAAGGGTGACTTATCCAACTGCAAGGATATAAAATTCCTTCTGCGTCTACATATAATCCACGTTCTCCAAGCATACACAATGGTAATACTGGTTTATCTTTATAACTGTCTTTGTTATTTTCAAACTGGTTTGTCATATTTCTTATATTTTCAATATCTCTAAATTCAGTTTGTTTACCAGACAAATTGATAAACAAATCTCTTTCACTGTGTCTATATCTACTAACCATTTGTTGAGACATATCTGGTTCCAATGGATCGTACCCTAGCTCTTTATCAATATAATCCGGTTCCCATGATCCAAATAAAAAACTTTGAACAACATTAAACACATCGGCCCCTGTTTCTTTTGCTAATTGCTTGATGTCATCTAATTTGTGTTGATTAAATTTAAATATTATTGTACTCCAAATTATTAATAGTTCAGGACTAACTTTTTTTAAAACACTAATAGCATTTGTGATACTTTCAAAATTACTGTTTGTTCTATATTTGTCATTACTTTCTTGATCCCACCCATCAACACTAAAAACTATTGTATCATGCACTCCTATTGTGTTACCCAAACGTTCCCACCACTCAGATGTTTTATAACTGCCATTTGTCACAATACAAAGATGTAATTTTTCATTTTGACTTTTGATATACTCTACAATTTCTAACATTTCTTTACAATATATTGGATCTCCTTGTCCTCCACACAATAATATTCTTGATGTTTTTAATAATATTTCAGGTGTTAGAAAAGACTTAACGAAACTTAAATCCATTTCTGTTACTTTAAATAATTCAGGCTTTTCCGTTCTAGGACATCTAGAACATTTTAAGGTACATTTGCTACTAACTTCTAAATGCCAATGAAATAAAGGGTGAGACATTATGCATTAATCCATCTGGCTTCCATTATAAACTCTGGTATCAAACAATCTTTAGGTAAGTTGTATAATGTGTCAATTACTTTGCAAATATCTTTTCCTCTCACGCCATTATTATATTGAGGTTTTGCTCTTGCTTTTTCTGTATCTAGCATTCCAAAAATAATATTTGTATGCCTCATTGGTGCTTTGCCTTCTTGGAGTTGTCTTGCTATAAAATGACTAACTGCATTTAAACTTTGTTTGTTTGCACTATACAACATATCTCTGCCTTCTTTCATTCTCCATGACATTGATGCATCACTACTGCTACTAAACAAATAACCATCATGCTTTTCTTCTTTCCATTTGTCAAATAAATCTCTGAGTAACTTTGTTTGTGAATTATCATGAGCATAGGCATGAAGTACTACAACATCATAGTTTAAACTTATGTCTAGCATAGACTTTCTATCATCTTCTTTAGAGATATCAATAGGAGTCACCGTACGGCTTAAACTGTCACCATTGAAATGGTCCACAATTTCTCTTCCAACGCCTTTCGAGCCTCCTATGACAAGTACTTTCATTATTTTATATTAAATGCCTTTGCTAGTTTAGTTGGTTCCATTCCGTCAATTGAATGAACCTGCGTATGATCAAAAGACATTTGTTTGCCATCTACTATGCTGTGACCAACAAATGACATATCATTATTAATTTGATCTATTGCAAAGATACTTTTGATATTAAAACCAGTTGTGCCAAAGCCTGACGTCCAATGTTCAACTTCTACTTCTGTTTCTTCTTTGATTACTTTGCGTTTAATCAGTTCTTTGATTATCTTTACTTTGTCCATGATCTAAGATCTCCTTTATTGTTATAGCTTCTTTGATTGTTTTTAAATTGTTACCAAATGACAGTTTTGCTATCATCAACTCCTTATCACCCTTGATGTACAAACGAGGATAACACATTCTTCTCATACTCCATATATCCTGTGCTAAAAATCCCTCCGAATGATTACTTAGAAGACTTCTAATTGATTGTATTACTTCGCTATCGCTATCTGAATAACCAAACTCTGCTGAATAACGATATTTTTTGTAGTACAATGTTTTTTTAATATCATATTTTAAATCATTAGTTAAAACTTTTTTATGAAACTCATTTATTGGTCCTGTTACTTCAACCACATCTTGTAATATGCCACAAACTTGAGAAGCCTGTCTTAAAGTCTTTGCGTAAATGTAACACTTTGGACCTTTGGTACCAACTCTCACATCTTCACCAAATTGATCCCACTTTAATTTTTTAACTTCACGTATTGCAAACTTTTCCCAATCAGAAAAATTCCATTCTCTTTCTAATCTGTATGGTAGTCCGTAGTAATATAGTTTTTTACTTGGTGTTATCTTTAGCTTCATAATGAAATTCTAATTCTTGTTTATTGTTTATGTCTACTTTGGCTGTTCCTCCGTGTACTAACTTTCCGAATAAAATTTCTTTTGATATAGGCTTTTTAACTTCTTGATCAAATATTCTTTGCATTGGTCTTGCACCCATTGATGGATTATATCCTTTATCAAGGACCCAATGTTTTGCTGTTTCTGTTAAACTAACTGTAACGTTTTTATCGCTTAACATTACGTTTGTTTCATCAATAACTTTGTCAACAATACGTAAAATATTATCTTTATCTAGTTTATTAAATTTAACAGTGGCATCTAATCTGTTTCTAAATTCTGGAGTGAAGAATCCTTGAATATGATCGTCTTCTTCACCTGCTCTATCATGCTTACCAATACCTAGTGGTGCTTTTTCTACATCTTGAGCACCTAAGTTTGATGTCATGATCAAAATAACTTTGTCAAATTGTACAGTCTTACCTGTTGATGATGATAACTTTCCATCATCCATTACTTGTAATAGTACTTGCAGTACCTGAGGTGCCGCTTTTTCAACTTCGTCTAATAACAATACACAATTTGGGTTTGATTCAATGTCATTGATTAATGCACCTGCACCAACATTACCTTCAGCATACCCTACATATCCTGGAGGAGCCCCAATTAGTTTAGATACAGAATGTCTTTCTTGATATTCTGACATATCATATTTTAATAATTTGATACCCAATGAATCAGCCAACTGTCTGCAGGCTTCTGTTTTACCTACACCTGTTGGTCCTACAAACAAGTACGACCCAATTGGTTTATTCATAGCTCGTAATCCTGCTTTGGCGATTAATATTGAATCAACTAATTTTTCAATAGCTTCGTTTTGTCCAAATACTTTCTTTTTAATATTTCCTTCTAAATCAGCATAGTGATCAGTTCTTTTAACACTAATCATTTCAATAGGCACTTTAGATAATCTACTTACTACTCCATAAACTGTGTCCATGTCAACATTTGGTTTGTTTGCTAGTCTACATCTTACAGCCGCGGCATCTAGAACATCAATTGCTTTATCTGGAAAAAACTTATTGTGAATATGTTTATCACATAAGTCAACAATGTTCTCAATGGTGCCATCTTCAAATTTTACTTGGTGGAATTTTTCATATACTGTTTTTAACCCAGCTAAAATTAATTTTGTATCTGCTACATTTGGTGCTTCTAAATCAAATCTTTGGAACCTACGCATCAATGCTCTGTCTTTTTCAAAACTTTCTCTATATTCATCTGGTGTTGTAGCACCAATACACAATAACTTGCCTCTTGCTAATAAAGGTTTTAATAAATTGGCTAAATCCATATTGCTTGATCCGGCCGTACCTGCACCTGTAATCATATGTATTTCATCAATGAATAATATAACATCATCTTTACCAGAAATAGTATCTAATACCATTTTAGCTCTTTCTTCAAAGTCACCTCTATATTTTGTTCCGGCAACAAGAGCTCCAATATCTAATGAATAAACTGTTTTGTCTTTTAATACATTTGGTACTGTGTTTTCTACAATCTTTTTTGCAAGTCCTTCAGCAATAGCAGTCTTACCTACACCTGGTTCACCTAAAACAACTACATTGTTTTTCTTTCTTCTTGCAAGTATATGTGCTATCTCATCAATTTCAGTATCTCTACCGATAATGTCATCTATTTCACCTTTTTCAGCTTGTTTGTTTAAGTCATGACAGTATGATTCAAATTTTCCTTGCGTCTCTTCGGCCTGTGCCATTGAAGATTCCATGTTGTGTTTGCTGATAGCATCTTTAGTAATGAACTGAACTAAATTTTGTCTTGTGATTCCATGCTTTTTCATAAAGTAACAAGCATATGAATCTTTTTCACTCATTATACTAATAAGTATATCTCTCGGTAACAAAGTTTTTCTTCCAGAAAAGATTACCTGTGTTACTGCACGATTAAAAACTCTTTCGATTGACTGTGTTTTACGAGGTTGTGTATTTTCTCTAACAATGTCTTTCATATCATTATCAACATGAGTAACTAGGTCAGCCATAATCTCGTCAATATCTGCACCTAGGTGTTCGCAGATTTTTTGTATAGGATCTTCTTGTAAAATACTTAACAATAAATGTTCAAGTGTAACATACTCATGGCTACGTTCACCTGCCATATCCATTGCTCTGTCAATAATCTGTTCAATTCTATCTTGATTGGCCATTGCTAGTCTTTCTTAGTTGATTTAATGTCATTAATTTTAGCATATTTTTATTATGATTCCTACTGTTATATTAATTTCTTAAGTTCTTCTAGTACATTTGTATTTAATTCTTTTGGGGTGTATGGTTTTAACTTAATATAAAGATCTCCATACTCACCATTTGGTTTTGGCATTCCTTTACCCTTAAATCGAATCGTTTGATCAGGTTGTGAACCTTCTGGCAATGTATGACGTACCGTGTTTAAAGAAATATGTTCTAGTTCAATAGTTTTTCCTACTAAAACTTCTAAAACATTAATTTTATATTCGTGTGTCAAGTCATATCCATTTCTTTGGAAACGATCATGTGGTTGTATAAGCAGACGTACTAATAAATCACCTGGACTAAATTGTTTTTCTGTGTTATCGCCCAATCCTCTAAAACGAATAGTAGTTCCATCAGCAGAATCTACAGGTAGAGTAACATTAACATTTTTAGTTTCACCAGATGGTAGAGAAACATTTAATTCTTTAGATGTTTGAAAAAAAATATCTTCCAATGTACAATTTAATGTTATCTTTATGTCTCTATTTCTCATAGGACGACCACGCATTGATGAAAAAGGATCTTGTCCACGATGTGTTTGACGTTGTCCAAAGCCGCCGCCAAAGAATTCATTAACCATATCATCAAATCCGGCACCATCACCAAAACTAAACCTAAAACTTCCATCTCTACCTTTAGAGAAATTTGGGTTCATTCCTCCGTGATCATGCATTTGTTTCTTTTGTGGATCTTTTAATATTTCGTATGCTTCATTGATCTGTTTGAATTTTGCTTCATTGCCCGTTGGTTTATCCGGATGATATTCTTTGGCTTTAGATTTAAAAGCCTTTTTGATATCCTCAGGGCTGGCGTTAGCTGATATTCCTAAAATTTTGTATGGGTCAATCATATGTATAATATAACACTGATTTAAAAAATGTCAACGGTTTATCTGTTGGGTTGTGTTAATTTTGTTTGGCTTTTGTTTCTGATTGTTCGTAGTATTCTTTATATTTGTCCAACATTTCATTTGTTTCCATTAAATGATTTCTAATCTTTGCAAAGTTTTTAGCAATTAGTTCGTATTCTTTGTCTGTTAATCCAAATAATACAGGATCATATCCTTCTGCTTCTAACTTGGCAAACACTTCATCTGCATTGTCAGAAGTAATTATAATCCATCTTAATTCATCCAATGATAATGGTGTTGGTTTATCTAAATTCAATTTTGGTTTTGGCTCTTCCACTTGGAATAGTTTAATTCTTTTTTCTGTTCCAATACTGCAACCAGTTAATGCTAAAATAACCAATACTAAAAGCACCCCTTTTAAAAAAGATAACCAATAAATTCCATAGTGAGATATTCTCATTTTAATTCTCCAATTTTCACAATATTTTTTGTGCCATTCTAACATTATTTATTTCTTCCTGACTTCATGTTAGCACACCAATGATACATTTTTGCTTTTTCTCCTGATGCTTTTTTAGCCTTTGATCTTAAACTAGTAACTGATCCTTTGCAACTTGCTCCTGCACGTTTAACACGACCAGGTCTACTTTTGCCTTTCTTTTTTCCATCTGCAAAGTTTTCTACTGCAAACTCCTGATTGGGTGTTGAAAAATGTGGCTTACGCATAATTGTTTTTGCTACCAAATCTAACTCTTTTCCATCCCATTGTAGAGTAAAAGGAATGTTTACATCAGTTCGCATATCTTTCATTACTGCTTCTGCATCTGGACCTAATTGTGCAATTGGCTTGCCATGTTGTTTGTAAACTTGTCTAAACAATCTTGTCAACTCTGCCATTGTTATTGGTTTTTGATTTCTAGGATCATTTAATCTATCTTTGAAATGCTTTGAAAATTCTATGTCAATTCCCAATGATGCAAATAGTCTATCAGCATAAGTTTCTAATTGTTGTAGCTCTTGTGCTGTGATATCTGTTTGCTCACTTTCTTTTAAATGCTGTGGTGAAATTTTTAAGTAAGGAAAAACTTTAAATGCAAGGTCTACTCCAGATACATGATCTGATGGATAATGAAATCCTGCTTGTATTCTTCCTACACCAATTTTTTCAGCTATATCTTTAAACTGTTCTTTGTGTTCAGGATGTTTTTTAGATAGATATAATGCAAGTAAGGTAGCACCACAACTGTGTCCGCTTGGATATGCAGGTGTTTTGTTGCTAGTTCCATGCATCGTTTCAAATTCCATATTATATGCTTCTGCCATTTGATATGGTCTTGGTCTATTAAACTTATGTTTAAATGTTCTAGTTACTTTCCATACGTCATCAATTATTGCTGTTATTTCAGCTGAGCTGTAATCTAGGTTGTTTGCATTTAGATATTCTCTAAAATGAAATGAATCCATTTTATCAGAAACATATATTGAATTCTCATCTTCTTTTGTTCGTTTAGCTTGAATATTAGTGATAGTAACTAATTCATCTTTTGTTGCTTCACTATCATTCTCTGGTGGATTTTCTAATTGTATATTTTTCCAACCATCTTCAATATGATGTTGCTTGTATGCTTCTACTTCTTCAATTGATTTGTCTAATTGATCTTTGTTGAAGTAAACTAGATCATTCATTTCTGATTCGTTTACTTTTTTACGACCGGCACAGTGAGCTTTTTGTGAAAAACCTTTTGGGTTATTACAATTAATTGAGCTTTTATATTTCTTGCTCCATTTTTCTGTTAGTTCTACGTATCTCATTATGTGTATTTTGGTCTATTGGTATTATTTTGTACATACTTGCTTGGATTAGCTTTTTTCAAAATAGTTGCCCAGGTTGTCATATTTCTGCACCAGATATCAATCCATCTTTTTGCATCTTTATCTTTCATAATCTCGTCTCTACCCTGCGTTGCAATTTCTAAATTACAAGTAGGTGGTACTGTCATTCCCATATTAGAAGCCATATTATATAAATTACCGTGAATGTGTTGAAATCCATCTCCACCACCAGACACTATTGTTCCAAATACTTTATTATATAACGCATAATAATCATTGTCCTGTCCCCAACTATCAATAGGATCAAATCTTTCTATTAGTCCTTGTGCTAATGAACTTTGAACTCCCCACCATATTGGTGTTGCTATAGAAATCATGTCACAATTTTTTACAACATCTACTAAATGTGGTGTAAGATCATCATTTACATTATCAGTAGTATGTTCAAAATTTAAATCTTTTAAATGTACAGTATCAACAGTAACTCCGAGACTGTTCATATTTTTTGTTACTAGATCAACTAGTGCTTGGGTGTTTGACCCTTCACTTGGTTTTAGAGTTGCGTTAAAAATTTTTAGTTTCATTTTTTATATCTATTGCTAACGTTCTTAGCTTTACCTTTTCTGTTAGCATTTGAATCTTTTCTACGTTTTCTATTTACTGCTTGAGCTATTGCTTTTTTACCACCTTTAGCTCTCAATGAAGACGCTCTTGACTTTGACAAACATTTAGGTTTGCCTTCACTTGCTTTTTTGTCACCGCATTTACCAATACGTTCACCTTTGGTATTATAACGATCCCATCCGCCTCCGCCGGCTCCGCCTTTTTTGCCTTTGCCGAACCATGCTCTTAGATCTTCGTTTATAATATCAACTAATTTCATTACTTCTTACTCTTGTTGCCCCAATTCTTTGCACCAACTTTTCTACATTTTACCAATGCACCGCTGGCATAAGCCGAAGGCCAAACTTTGTATCTTGATTTAACTTTGTGATAACAAGCATCTTGTTTTTCAGCCAATGTGTCAAACTCAGCTTCTGTGATTGCTTTTACTTGAAGTTCATCTATTCTCATAACTATTCCTATTGTACTGCGTAAGGTATATAATTAGGATTTGCTATTGACGGACACTCTGGATTAATCTCAGATTTCTTAGTAGCTTGAAGCTCTTGTTCTGTTAATGGAGATCCTGAAGCAATTTCTACACACCTTTTCGCTCTATCTGTTGCTTTGTTAATTACATCTTCAACTAGTCCTGGCTTTTTGGTTGCAAGTTTACCAATATCTCTACCATTTTTGTTGAATCTTTTATCTAAATTTTCTAAATCATCTTTTAAATTATTGATCAATATATTCATTTGTTTATTTGCTTCAATAATTTTATTAAAATCTTCTTTTTGTGACTGTAAAGTTTTTTCTAAATTGGAATTAGCCAACTCCATTTTAACTGCATTAGATTTTAATATGGCGTTGTCTGCTCTTAGAGTCATAACATATCCTATGATTCCAGCAAATACTGATATTATCATTAAATATTTCGCTATACCAAACCAACCAAACATTTTAGTCCTCCTTGTGAATTCTTTCAGCATTTTTTAGATGCATACAATAATCGCCTATTGAATGATCTCTTAAACCATCACCCAATCTTTGAAACTGACCCCAAAACCAATTCTTAAGTAAGGTCACAAACTTAACTTTACCAGTTCTTAAAACACCATGTCTGTCAATATAGACAAGACTACCAACGTGTTTGTATCCTAATAATACCAAAGGTACTTTAGTAACTAGATCGTTGTTATTACGTACTCTAAACACAGGTGTTTTAAATGAGTATGCATATTTCCAACTGCCTGGTCTGGGAGCGCCATAAGTGTAACAAGCCTCAACATGAAATTTAGATTCCAAACGGTTGGTACAAATTAAGGCACTTGCTCCTCCCAATGAATGACCAGTTACAAAGATTTTAAACCATTTACCTTTAATAACTCTTTCAACTCTAGCTTCTACTTGATCGTGAAGTTTATCAACATAACCTTTGAAGCCTCTATGTACTTTAAGGCCATCAAAGTTTAAAACTTTTTTAATTTTTAAATCAGCAAGTACGTCTTTATATTCGCCTGGTTCTGTTCCTCTCCAAGCAACATATATTTCTTTTTCTTTGTCACTCCAGACAACATAACATTGTGCATTGTCTTTGGTCATGAATTCGTATTTCCAATCGCCCATTCCTAAAGTTCTCAACTTATGAATAAATGCTTTTCCGGAACTGTAAGCCGCATTTGAAATACCTGCTAATCTTGTAGCAAGTTCAGGATCAAACTTGTCCCACCTTGGATCACGTTTAATTTCATTTGTTAGTACTAAAGGATTCTCATTCACTTTATTTTCAACTCTTTCTCAATTTTTTCTAATCTGGCTTTAAGAGCTGGAAACTTGTCCATACGTTTTTCTTCGTCTGTCAATATTTTAATGTCGTATCTTTTTGCCGCCCAATTATACATTGAATCAACTTTATTGTAAAACCATACACCCATCTTGGTATCTTTAAACCAAGTTGATGTGGCATTACCAATAATTGAACCTGCTATTGCTTTTACTAAAAAGAACCACATACTATTTTACTAGTCCTTTGTAAACTTTATACAAGCCCCATGCTATTCCGCCATAAGCTAATAGTTTTGCGATTGGTCCAAACACAATCACGATTAAACAAAATAGTATAATACCTATACCTTCTACTGAATCAAAATCTAATAATTTTTTAATCATTATAACATCCCTCTCTCGATTATAATTGGTTCTGCTTTGTGAAAAGTGATTGCCCACTTCTCAACGTTAACTAATTTATCGACGTCTTTTAATATTTTCTTTGCAACGTCAAACATTGTTTCATCTCTATTCATTTCAATAAAGATCAAATAGTTGCCATTTTCATCAGGAGCAGGCGATACTTCAGTATCTAATACCTTGTGTACTCCTCTCTCAATAAAAGTTGCGAAATCATTTGCTGGTTCTAAATCTTTTGCATAAAACGCCATCACGACAATGTTATCAGATGACCCACTTTTTGGTTCAAAGTCGTCAACGGTAACTATAGGAAGAATCAGATCTTCTAAGTCTCCTGATCTAAGTCCTTCGTTAAATTGTTTCTTCGCCGGCGTCACCAGATTGTCTAGTCTCATCATCTAATCCTTGTTGATAACCTTTTTCAAGTTCTTCATCATCTGCTTCTGATCTATCATAAATTGTTACATACTTTTTAGGTACTTTGATTGTAACTACCCAAACTGGAACTTCATCTATTTTTGGCTTTTTGGTTCCGTCTTGATAATCACCGTGATCTTCAACTGTACGTGGTTCATTCAAATGATCTTCTTGATAATATACTTTGCAATTTTTATCAAGCAATCTTTCACCACCAGATGGATCTGGCATTTTATCATGTGGAAACATCAATTTAACTGTGCACCAGTATCTTGTTAATTCTGGTCCATCAATTACTTCGCCATCGAGCCAATTAGCATATGAATATAGATTTAGATCATCTAAAAACTTGTCAAACTCTAATAAGATGTCTAACAAAGAAGCTCTTTTGTGAACTTTAAAATGGTTGTTAATTGTGTCGTTTACGTTTATCATAACAGTATTTATACTATTAATAGTGTATTATGATATAGTAGACAAGTCGAAATTCTTAAGCTCTTGATATCCACCAATACGTTCACCATTAATTATTATTTGTGGTACTTGACGTACTCCAGGATATTGAGTTTTGAATTCTTCTAATATTTGCATATCGTCCAATGATATTTCTTCAAAGGCGATATTCTTGGTGTTTAATAGCTGTTTAGCCGCCGTACAGTAGGTGCATTGGCTTCTTGTGTATACTTGAACTGTCATAGTTTAATTCCCAAATAAATCGCTTGATGGTTCTATTGCATCAAGTGTTACGTTAATATAATGTAATTGTTCTTTTTTGTTGTTTGTTCTCCAAACTTCAACAACAACAACATCTCCTGGCATTTTACCCCATAAAAATTCGATAACATCTGGTGATGCTTCTACTTTGACACCATCTATAGATATTATGATATCTCCTGGTAATAATCCAAATCTTTCTGCTGGTGACCCTTCTACTACTACTTTGATTTCTAAAAAAGATGGTACATCTAAATCAATTAATTTGTAGTAATGTTCTCTGTCTTCTACCATACCTAGTTGTATTCCTATACTAGGTTTAATATGATATCCAGTTTCAATTAGTTGTAATGCAACTCTCCTAGCCAGTTTGTATGGTACTGCATAGCCATATCCAATATAAAATTTTGTTGGCGAAATCAGTAAAGTATTAACACCAATTACCTGCCCCCATTCATTTAATAAAGGTCCTCCAGAATTACCTGGATTGATAACTGCATCAGTTTGATAATAATGAACCCAACTGGTTCCTGGTCTTGGTCTATAGTTGCTACTCAAAATTCCTTCTGTAAAAGACCAAACTAATTGTAATCCATGCCCAAGTCCGTAAACTCTGTCGCCCATCTTAGGTACTGCTGTTGCCCAAGGCAAGATTTTGTGTGGTACTTTTTCATTTACTCTGATTACTGCTATATCAACTTCTTTATCATAACCTATGACTGTTACATCTGTTATTTCAAAAGGAAAATTGTAAGAGTAAATGCTAATGTCTTTGTAATTTTTTACTACATGGTAATTGGTTACTATATGATTTTCGTCTATCCAAAATCCAGTACCCATTCCGATATTTCTTAAATCTTCTTCATCGAGTTCTTCTTTTTTTTCATCATCCTCAGTTGGTGGTCCATCAAAAAATTTATCATATGGATTATTTTCATTTATTGCTTTGTAAGGATCTGTTGCTTTTCCTGTTACTAATACTAATCCATCAAATGTGTTTTCCCAATCAATTGCTTGAGCTGGAAAAATTGTAGATAGTGTAAAAATTATTATAAGTGCAAACTTTTTCATTGTTAAAAATTACCTCCGTCAAATGCTTGTTCATCAAACACTGGTTGTTTTTCTTTAGACGCAGGTTCTGATTTTTGTGATAATAATACTGCAATATCAGTTAATATAAGAAATGCTTTGTCTATATCTATTCGTATTTCGGATTGTCTTAAAGACTTTCCTGTTTTTACTATTTTACTAAAATCTTCTAAATGCTTATAAGACATATCTAAATTCCTGTTTTTACTTCTTTCTTTTTTGTACTAATATTTATGTTGGCTTCCATTTCATTTTTATAAGGACCTAGAAACTCAATACACTTTTCTGTCAATGTCACTAGCTTTGGATTATAAGAGAAAAATATTCCACCTTCAAATCTAACTCCATAATATCCAGCACAATAACGATCTTCCGAGCTTTGTGTTTTTGTAAATGTAGGAATTTTATCAAACCATTCTATATTGTATGGTTTTACCTTTGTCGCATAACCATCAATGTCATGAACTTCTTTTACTAGGTCTGATGTTTTTGGAGAATTAGCAAATATGTCTTGTCCAAACAATTCATTAACTGAACTTACTGATGTTACTTCAGTTTTGACATTAGATTTGATTACCTGAAATGTCTCTTGTTCTCTTTTTTCAATGGTAGCAATATTTATATTTTCGTCTTTTACTATCCAAAACTTTTCTGGTATTATTGGTTTAGCATATATCACGCATTATATCCTTGGTTCAAGTATTTTGCGTGATCCGTTGGATTATCTGATAATCTAGTAAGTCCGTGCCTTGTACAAAATTTCATAAAACGTATTCCTACTTGATCTATTTCTTTATTTTTTTGCGAATCTGCAATTTGTTTTAATACATCTACTTTAACTTCATCTGGTTGTTTTGTCAAATCAATTAATTGACGATTTCTTTCATAACAATCTTTAACTTGATTTTCATTGCCTAAATGATCTGTCCATTTGGCTAACATGAAGTTGTTCCATACAAAACCTTGATTGTGTCTATCATTAAATGCTTCTTTAATTTTTGTTGTTCTTGCTTTAGGATATGCACTAAACACGTTATCACTGCTGTCTCCTCTAATGCATTTTTCAAATAACATATATTCAGGATTTGGTGCAGTTTTTGGCATACCTGTTTTTTTATCAATTACAGGTTTGTCTTTTTCATCATAATAACCATTGGCTGTAATAATTGTATTATTCATTCCATTGTAAATAGAAGTTAATGGAGATACCAGCTGATTGAAATCAGAGTCTGTGCTTACAATAATATTTTTTGAATCTTTGTGTGCTTCAATCCAAAGAGCGATAATATCATCAGCTTCAGCTACACTAGATCGTATAGCAGAACAATTAGTTTGCTCTTTTAAAAACTTTAATAAATCATCATATGCTTCCCACCAGTATTCATCTTCTTCTTTTTCTTTTCCAGTTCTTTTATCTAAAACAACTTTTCTATTTTTCTTATAAGGTTCATAGACATCTTTACGCCAACTACGTCCTTCTAAACAAAATACTACATGGCTACCTGAAAACATATTGTAGGCTTTTTTAACTGAATTAAACATTATATGAAATGATAATCCAATTCTTTCATCAAGGCTGGTACCACGTTGAGCCACGTGTCTTGCTCTAAAAAACATATTTTGAGTATCAACTAGTATGTAAGTCATCCTTGATTGTGCCTTCTATCTGTTTGTTGTAAGTACAATTCACTTTCAACCCATTGTCCGTTTTTGACAAATCCCCAATCTTTTTTCTTTTTTCCCATATAGAATAAACTCCAACATGGAATTGGTTTTCCGTCTTTGTCTTTAGCAAGTTCTAGCCAATGTAGGTTGTCAGCTTTTCTAAATCTAATGTGTCCTGGTCCTCGCCAATGTTTACCATTTTCAGTGTGTTCCCAATATCCACCTTTGATAATCATTGCTCCCCAATCCCATGGATGATCATGTAGTGTAGGTTCATCACTTACTAAGATTTTATGTAATGTAATATTAAAAGGAAAGTTTTTTCTATCTTTAAAAAGAAGATAATATCTAACTAGATATGGAATGTTACCACTCCTATCATATATAGTTCTTTTACGATCATTAAAAAAATTAACTATACTCAACCTTGCCATCTCCTAGCTCTTTTTTGTTTTCTTTGATGTTTTCTTTTAATGCATCTACTACATCTTCATCCATGTCTTCTAACATGATGTTTCTGCATAAATCATTAAACCATTTATTAATTACTTCTTCATCTTTTTCACCTGTATAACCAGATGTCATTAAATCTTCAATAAACTTATCATTCCAATCTAGTTCAAAGAATCCGTTTTTAGGTTCTTGTGGATTGAAATGTGTTTTTAATACACCAACGTATGGTTCACCTTTTAGTGTTGCTGATTGTTTATCAAATTCAACATCACTTACTTTACCATATTTTTTATCTATCTTTAAATTTTCTACCTTTAATTTATCAACGTCAGTGATTTCTAGTTCAGCTAATCTTCTATCAAGTTGTTCTCCAGCAAGTTGGTGTTTTGCTTGAGCAATCTTTCTTGCTACAGAATCAGTTTGCCAAAATTCTTTAGTTAACATAAAAGGTCTTTTACTTTTTGCCATAATGTTTCCTTCCTTTATATCGTCTTATTATATACGCATTCTGCATATTTGTCAAGCTGGATTAGTAACTTGCATATACTACAAATGCAATACAAGAAATCCAAATTGTTAACAACACGTGGTTACCTAAATTCCAAGCACTTTTTCCTACTGTGGTTGGATTCTTAGGATCAATAGTCCTAGTTATAAAGTCCAAATCTTGCTTTATAATTTTAGGACCTTGTATGATATCATTACCGTGCTGGTCTTCAGTTTCAAAAAGTTGTGGTTGATCACTCATATCCTAGGTACCTATTGCATTTCCAAATAGATATACATGGACTCTTGCCGCCACGTTGTATCCTCTTTTAAATGCCCTTTCCGCCACTTTTCCGGCTGTTGCTGTTTGTTCTTCTTCTCTAGCACCTGTTGGCATAACCCAAACGGGATAGTCGATGCCTGCTTTTTTAAACTGTTCAATAACAGATTCCATTTCATTCCATTCCCTATCTGCATCTCCAACAACAAATTTTAATTGTCCTGCTTTAGATAACTTGTAATAGTCTGTAACTACTTCTGGCTTGATTGCTTTTTCAGGTGTTTCTCCTGCTACTGACCAAAGTTTAGGACTCACACTAAAGAATATTTCTGTGTCAATTGAGTTTACCCACTCTATAAATTCTGGTCTTAGCCTCTGTGTGCCATTAGTTTCAAATGTCATCGATCCTGGCAAGTTGTTTTGTTTCTTAAGTTCATTGTATATTCCAATCGTTGCTCTTTGTCCTGTAATCATCAAAGGCTCACCACCTGTAATACATAAATGTTGTCTTTGTTTTGTTACTGGATGTAAGAACAAACCTTCTGGGTTTGAATCATTTTTCATTATATCAACTAACTTGTTTGCTAGTACACTTGGCGTTTCTTGACCCATGAGTTCTTTAAATTTTTTTGCCCAAGTATAACTGCTATCACACCCTTTGTCCCAAACTGGTAAGTCTTCAACTCTATCTACAGAGCTCACGTCAAAATCTTCAAATGGTAATTCATATTTTTCTGGATTGGTTGGATCTATTTGTCCAAAGCCGTTGCATTGTAAATTACACAAGAAAAATCTAATCCATGCTGTCGGAACACCAGTATAGTGTCCTTCACCTTGAATACTATGAAATATTTCTGAATAATAGTATTTTTTTTCAGCCATTTTAGAGTCCATGTGTATAGTATATACTATTTAGATTTTTTGTCAATTGGATAGTTATCTGGATTATAAGGATCCAACTCTAATACTGCATTTCTTATTCCTGCATTTCTTCCTTTAACATCTCCGTTATATCTAGGTAAAAAATGCACATGAGGCCAAAATATACTTTGTCCAGCACACTCATTTTTGTTTAATGCAAGATTGAATCCGTCAATATCTCCATTGTTAACCATTTCCATTCCATCTCTATATGCTTCTTGAAAACACAATCCAATCATTCCAGGTGCATCTTTGGTTTTTGGAATGTATAATTTGTGTCCTTTTACTGCTGGGTACTTGTCCATAAACACAGAATATTGTGGCTCATCTTTGATAGGAGTGTCATTTACCCACCATGGAGCATCTTTATACTCTTTTGGATTTGCATTCATATCTTGTGTTTCTTCTTTGTAAACTTCCCAAGGTGATTTTGTCATACTACTTTATTTTGCTTTCAAATTCTCTTAAACGTTTATATACACTTGCAAATTCTATAATTGTAGGCCATGCTTTTAACAAGTATTGCATTGAGCCTTCAACTCTTCCAAATGCTCTTATGATTTGTTGCATCACACCAAGTGTAACAACACCTGCTACAATGGCTGGTGCCAAAAATACATAAGCACTTAAGACGTTTGCTTGTAAGTATGCCATACGTCCTACATTAAAATATAGATAACGTACATAACTTAGAAAGTGAATGCTACGCACATCTGCAAATAATTCATCAATTGTTTTTGGTCTAACGTTGTCATTATCTTCTGCAATAACTAATATTTTTCTATAGGCCGCTTCTTTCTTTTGTAAGTCATATTCAACTCCGACTAGTCTCAATATCCATCCTAATCCAATTAAAAATACTGTGCCACCTACTGTCCAAATTAAAGCACCTACTATTAATCCGTATTCCCATTCTCCAAAAAAGAAAATTGGAATTCCAACACTTAATCCAAACAATATAGGAACAAACTGTATCAATACCATTATTGATTCAATAAAACTTGTACCTAGGCCTTCCATAATTCTTGTAAACTTAATAGTATCCTCTTGTACCCTTTGACTAGCACCTTCAATCTTTCGTGCTTTATCATATACTGAATGATACCATTCGACCATTGCTGTACGCCATCTAAACAAATAATGAGCAGTAAAAAAACTAATTGCAACATACAACGCAATATAAATTCCTGCCAGTGTAATAAATGATAATAAACTTGCAAAGTATTCTTCTATTGTAATTGCATTTGGTTCAGCCAATGCTTTTTGAATCATGTCATAAAATACACCAAACCATTCATTTATTTTTACATCTATAATTACTTGCACCCAAAGTGATCCTAATATAATTGCTGATCCTATCCAAGACCACAATAACCAATCACGTGTTGTAAAAAATCTAAACATTAATTAAACAAATCCATTTGTTCAAAACTTTCAATTAATTTTGGTGTGTCAACTTTGTTTCCACTCCATTCTTCCCATGGAAAAACTATCCAAGATGGATTTTTTGATTTATCAATTTCATAACCATACCAATCAACGTGTGCTTTACTTGGTTTGTTGTGTACTAGACAGGCAAACTTAATTCTTCCATCACCTTTACCAAAATTTGCTTCGATGTGATTAAGTGTTGCACCTGAATCATTGATGTCATCTATAATTAATATTTTCTTTTGAAAAGCATAGGCTTTTTCTAAAACTCTTAAATCTGGTTTTGATTGATGATCCCTTAAACGTACATCAAGTACTTCATGTGGTATGTCTAATCTATGCGACATATATACACCTGGAATACACCCACCTCTATTGATACCTAATACAATATCTGGAGCGAATCCATCTTCGTCCATTTGTTTTTCAATCCTAAGTAATGCATTCCTCATTTGAAGAGATGCAAAATATGTTTTTTTAATTTTCATATTTTTCATATATCCTATTAATTACATTGTTTGTGGTTACAAAACTGGCACACTTAGGCATATCTTTTAATCGTCTTGCTCCAATATATGTGCAAGTACTCCTAACTCCACCTAAAATGTTCTCAACAGTTTCATTTACTTCCCCTCTGTAAGGCATAATAATATGCCTGCCTTCATTTCCTCTATAGCCGTCTTTACGTTTACCGTGTTTTTCTCTAGCACGATCCGAACTCATTCCATAAAACTCAACAAATTGTTGTTCTTGAAAGTGTGGAACGTATGTCCCATTGTCTAATTTGTGAGCACCTCCTGTGGCAGTATGTTTAGTAATGATTTCGCCACCACCTTCTTTGTGTCCTGCTAACATTCCTCCAATCATTACCATATGAGCACCGGCGGCAAATGCTTTTGCAATATCTCCCGGATAAACACAACCTCCATCTGCCATTATGTGTCCATCAACTCCATTGGCCGCATCTGCACACTCTAGTATTGCACTAAATTGTGGTACACCAATACCAGTCATTGTTCTTGTGGTACATACTGAGCCTGGTCCAATACCAATTTTAACTACATCAGCACCATTTATAATAAGTTCTTCTACCATTTCTGGTGTTACTACGTTACCTGCTACAATAACTTTGTCAGGATATTCATCTCTGATCATTTTAATAAAGTCTACAAAATTTTCATGATACGCATTGGCAACATCAACTGTAATCATTTTTACATCAGGAAAACTTTTTAAAACTTGTTGCATATTTTTGTAATCAGGTGCATCATCATCCCACATCTTGTTTGTTCCTGTGCATACAGAAAGACTTTGCATACGCAAACCTGTACCTGCCGCTTCTTTCCACTCATCAATAGTAGTGGACTTTGTAATGACAGTCATCATCTTATGATTTTGTAAAACTTTTGCCATTTCAAAAGTTCCAACACCATCCATGTTACTTGCAAAAATAGGTAGGAAGTCCATTACTTTTCCTGAATTGCGAAAAGTAAATTTTCTAGTCATTTCTACGTCACGTCTTGATGATAAAGTGGATCTTTTTGGCTTCAGAAGAACATCTTCGAAGTTTAGCTTTGGTGTTAAATCAATTCTCAATTTCTTTGTCCCTGTTATTAGTTTTTGATAATGTGCGATCATTAAGACCGCACATTAAAATTCAAAATAAGTATATTATTTTGCTTTCCAGATATGATATAGTACCCAAATAGCTACTAAACCAATAATTCCTGCATCTGAAAATCCTGCTAAGATAGATTGTACGTTAGCAATAACGTTCACACTACCAAAGAAAGGTATAGCCGTACTACCTAGTAATACTTCTATAACGATTCCTAATGCGATCAGACTTGCACCAACTTCTGCTAATGCACCTGCCCAACCTTTTATCTTCTTCAGAATATCCATAATATTCCTCCTTTGATTTAAATGTTATGAATGCCCTTTCATGGACATACATATTTTATAAAATTCATCTCTTGTTGCTGGATCTTCTTTAAAATGACCCAACATGATAGCAGTAGTCATATCACTTTCGTGTTCTCGTACACCTCTATGTGTCATACAATGGTGTTCGGCTTTTAACACAACCGCAATATGCTTGGTCTTAGCATATTCTTGTAAAGCTTCAGCAATCTGAGTTGTCATCTCTTCTTGTATCTGAGGCCTTTCTGCTATATGATGAACTAGTCTATTAAATTTGCTTAGACCGATAACTTCCCCATTCGGTATAATACCTACCCATGCTTTACCTACAATGTTTTGAAAGTGGTGAGCACAGGTTGATTTTATACTAATTGGGCCACTAGTATACATACTTTTGTAACCCATATTTGGAAAACTTGTAATTTTTGGTGCTGGTTTATATCTACCACCAAATGTTTCTTTAATCCACATCTTTGCAACTCTACGTGATGTATCTTGTGTATTATGATCATTAGTTGTATCAATCACTAATGAGTCTAACACACCTTTTAATTTTTCTTCAACTTCATTTTGTAATAAATCTAATTCGCCTTCTTTAATGAAATCACTGATGTTATCATTGCTATGAAATCTTTTATCAGCTTCTTGTATTCTTTTTTTAATTTCTTCACTTATACTCATTTTATTCTCCCGATGTTAAAGCAGAGGGTTGCCTTTTTATTAATTTTATTTGATAACAAATCACTGTGGTACCTTTGATAAATCTATTTTATTATATTCTTCACTATTCAACCAGTTTACAGTATCCTGACATATCTTGTCAATGTTTGAATTACTAGGTGTCCAATTTAAATGTTTTTCTGCTAAACTCACGTCTGCTGATACATGAGATGGATCACCTTCTCGTCTAGATTCTTCTAGAACTGGAATTGCTTTACCAAGTGCTTTTTCCATTGCATTTAATACTTGCTTGACTGAAAATCCTCTACCTGCACCAATATTGAATACATAGTTTCCATCTTTGTCATCTAACATAGTAATTGCATTTGAAAATGCTTTTGCAACATCCCATACATGGGTGTAATCTCTAATTGCTGTTCCGTCTGGTGTATTGTAATCTGTTCCAAATACAGAAAACTTTTCTTTTCTACCTTCTGCAACTTCTACCACATTTGGTATCAAATGAGTTGGCTTTATTCTAACTTCACCAATTTCACAATCTGGAGATGCACTACATACATTGAACAATCTTAATGCTACTGATTTTAAACCATAAGCTCTATGATAATCTGCTAACACTCCTTCAATCATTAATTTTGATCTTCCATAACTTGTTAATGGTCTTGGTGTTACTTCTTCTGTGATTGGTGGTTGATGTCCATCACCATATACTGATGATGTTGATGCAAATATAAATTTATTTGTATTATGTTTTACACACATATCTAATAAATTTAATGTTCCACAAACATTGTTACGATAGTATTTAGAAGGTTCTGTTACTGATGGACCAACTAAACTGTTTGCTCCTAAATGAACTACTGCATGAAATTTGTGTGTTTCAAATAGTTCATCAATTTTATCTAAATCATTTTTATCACTAAAATCTAAACTGTATCCTTTTGCAAATCTATTAGCAAACGGTCTTGCATTTAAATTTCTATCAATTGAATGTACTACGTAATTTTGTTCTAGCAAATACTTACATACGTGACTTCCCACATATCCAGTTCCGCCTGTTACTAATACTGTTTTAATACTTTCCTGCTGAAGCATAATCTCTATAGTCCCTTCCTGATCTTAACCACTCTTTAGCTCTATAGTCTTGAAGCATGATATTAAGCATTCTATCAATAGTGCCATTTGTCCAATCTGATATTTTACCTTGATTTGCGTGTGGCTGATCAATTAATTTTTTCATTTTGTTAATTGCATCTTGTTTTGACCATGGCACATAAAGTCTATCCGGATCATTGGCAAATGTTTCTGGAAAACTTCTATATGCTGGATACAATACGTTACAACCTAAAGTGTCACCTTCAGATACTGTGTTTGATACCCAATCCTGTAAAGCACAGTTAAACAATAATTTTGAATTGTTTAGTAAATTGTAATATTCATTTTTTTGTAAATCTTTATAAATTTTAAACAAGCCTTTTGCTTCTAGTTCCAATGCTCTATCAACATACTTTTGTGCATTAGATCTTAATGGACCTCCAATACATAAAGCAAACTCATAATCTTTGCCCCAATCAGTTGCTTTAACTTCTTCAATGATATCCATAAAGAAACCTGGTTGCTTTTCTTGATCCCATCTAGCCGCAAAAATAATTCTATCAGCTCTTTCATTCCATGGTGTTAATTTATTGTTTACTCTTTCTAAAACTTCTTCCTTGCCAAAGCTCAAACCTGATATGTTGTATATAGGTGCTTTCCAATTTGCAATTCTCATATGTGCAACCATTTCTTCATTTGTTGCAAGTATATTCACATTTGGTATCTCATTACATAATTGTTCATACAAACTCATCCATTTGCTCATACCCCAAACGTGTACAAAATCATCTGGATCAACTGCCTGTGCTAAACATCTCAAATATATTTGTGGTCTGTGTTTTTCTTCTACTTGATGTAAAATGTATGGTAATGATTCCATGCCTGGTTGAAACATATCTTCAAAGAAAATTGCATCTTCTGACGTTACTTCTCCATTACGCATCATTTGTACAAGATTCATCATTTGGCTCATACCAAAATAACTTCTACCATGTGCATCTAAAACCTGACCTACTGAAATCGATTTAGTGTTATCAATAGTCTGGCCAGGAACTATAACATAATCAATATTACGTTTCTTAAAAACTCTTTCTGACCATTCTTGTAATTGTAAAGTATATCTGCCTTCATAAGGTTCTAAACCCATGTAGAATAATTTTCTCATACTCATACTATAACACTTCCTTTGCTGTTTGTCTATTGTTTTTATTTTCAACCATCAAATAATGAACTAAAATTGGATTCTGTTTCTTTAACTTCTTTTTTCTCTTTCATAACCAAAGGTGGAACACTTTCCACTATTGAATCAAATGTTGTTGTTCTTGGTGCACCTGTAAACTTGGCTTTACTCAATACATTTAATAATGAGCTGTTGTTTTGGATCATCTCCATTGGTTTTTCTGATGCAAATACTTCTGGTACAAGATCAATAAATTCTAATACATTTTGTGGTATTGACTGTACCAATTTATCATCTGCTCTACGATTGGCTTCTTGTACTGCTTCGATATGTTGATATACGTTATGTGCCATAAGCAATACATAACTCAAACTATCCCAACTTGTTTTACTTTCATAATCAACACCTCTAACACAAATATCACCTTCTCTATAACAATCCATTACTGGAGTTTTAGTTACAAATGTTTCATATTCGCCTGGTACTTTGTCTGCATACATTCTATCCATGTTACCAGCATATTGCTTATTGTCTTTTGCTTTATCCATTGTAAACCCAAAACGTGGATTTTTACGCATCATGTCATATTCATTTTCAGTATAAACAAGTCCTCTTGCTACTGATACAAATGCTGAAGCTGAATCAAAACTAACTTCTAAGTTTGGATTAATTTTTGTTAATTGTCTTTTGATTGCTGTTAGCATAACTGCTGGTTCTAATGCTGATGTACCTAAAAAGTGTATCCAATCTTTACCATCAAAATGACCGCCATCTCTCATTTTAATCATTCTATGTAAAATTAGTTTCCACCATCTCATATGTTCACCACCCATAGCCCAACCTTCAAATGCTCTATCGCCATAAACTTTAGGATCGCTAAATGGTGCCATAGTATCAAACCATTCATCTGCACTTGGTATATCATTACCTTGAATTACATTTAAAAATTTAGTTGCTCCTGGTACTCTATTTTTTACAAACCATTCATTGTTGTATGCCGTATATGCCATACAATCTCTTACAGTATTAACACCAATGCCTAAACTAACAGAAAAACTTGGAATATCTAAACACATACTCCAGTCTGCTGTATGCTCTAACCATCTAAGAATATCCATTCTTATTTTATCATTTTTACCACCTGGTGTAAAAAAGTTTTTCCAATCAAACTTTAAGATACCTTTTGCTACTTGGAATCCACCCGAGTCACCTAATATGATTGTTTTATCTCTTGGCCTATCCTGTACAAATGCTTCTTGTACTTTTGACTTTTCAATATCTAACTTGGCGTGTCCTGCCGAATACAAACCCCACTTGTAATTAAACATTGCCTTGTCTTCATATAAAAATTTTAAACTGTCTAATCCATTTGGAAGCAATGGCGGAACTCTGTCTCCGTATTTTTCTTTTGCATTCTTACTTAATAAGTCTGCATATATAAAACTTATTGCTGGTAAAAACACAGCATAGTCTTTATTTTTTTCAGTTAGATTTATCTTCGTCATTTACTTTCTTTTGCACCTCTGCACTAGTTTTTTTCATCCATTGTGAATAGTCATTTGGAAAATGTTTTTGTAAATGAGATAAACATATTTGTACAGTAAATTCATCTACTCTATTCTTTTCAAATTGTAATGTATCAAGATTTAAAACATAAGTTGATGTATCCATGTGCTTATCTTTTAATTTCTCAACATATTCTACATCTTCTAAAATACCTTGTTCATATCCTTTCTGTTCAGTTCTGGCACCTGGTGCCGGTCTAAAGATATGAGTACCAATTACAAATCTTCCTTTTTTTAAAGTTCCCATTATTTCTTACTCCTAATATTTTCTAGCTCTATCATAGTTGCGGCTAGATTAATTTCAGGATCAACTACCAATGCATGATTAACTAAACCATTTCTGATTGCCAGTAATGCTTTTGCTTGTTTCAAATCTTCAGCACCAAACCAATCTAAATTTTCATACATTTTTCTAAACACAGTTTCATATTGTTCTGAATCTGCATTTTCAATGATATACTCTCTTGCTCCTTTAATGTTTCCTTGTTGAAACATAGCAACATAAGTTACTTCTACATCACTATCTGTAGTATCTCCGTTTTGAGGTTTTGTCAGTTCACCTGTTTGTGCATTTTGCTGACATACATTAATGCACTTTCTTAAGTCAGGATACGTTGCTTTCACATAAGTTGTTAAAGTTTCAATATCAAACTTAACATCTTCTTTTGCAAGTATCTCTCCAGCTCTTACCATAAACATTTTTTCATCTAGTTTTAAAATTTTAAAGCCTTGACATCTGCTGTGAATTGCTGGAATAATTTTGTTTGGATAGTTACACGTTAATAAAAATCTACAAGTTGACGCATACGTTTCCATAACCCCACGTAATGCCGCTTGACCGTTTGGTGTAATATAGTCAGCCTCATCTAGTATAATATATTTGAAATCACCAAAAGGCATAGTTTGTGAAAAGTTTGTAATCTTATCTCTAATCACATCTACTGAGTTTTCACTTGATGCATTTATTTGTAATACATCTCCCCAGTCAACATCTAATTCATGTAATAATAATTTTGCTAGTGTGGTTTTACCTGTGCCTGGAGCACCACTAAACAACAAGTGTGGTATTGCTTTTGAATTTAACCATGCTTGTACTTGTGATCTTTGAGCATCATCTCTAAAGACATACTCGTCCACATTGTGTGGTCTATATTTTTCTACCCATAACTGTTTCATGACATTGATACCCGATGTAAAATTTGCATTACCATTAATATAACAAGTATATTATAGAATGATACAAATGTCAATTTTTTAATTTAAGAATTGTTGGAATTTTTTTGTCTTTGAAACTTATAGTTAATTCGTCACAACCAACTGATTCCCAATACCAATCTTGGTTGTATACGTAACCTAATTTACCCAATTGATTAGAAACCTGTGCTACTGCATCTACTTCTCTATAATTGGCATTTAAGGCACCACCTTCTACGGAAGTGTTTTGTGATTGCCCTAAATATTCATCTCTTTTTGATAGTCTATCAACATCAAGTGTTAATGTATTTTTAAATTTAGTATCGTCGAAATCAATCATATCGTGTTGTAATTCCTTCTGGTCTATCGTCTTGTACACCTAGTATATCTTTATTATCTGCTAGACGCATATCAAAAACTTCTTCACCGTTGTCAACTACAACACCAGGACTCCAACGTCCATGTGCCATTAGCACCCACTGGCCTTCTTGTACAAAATCAATTTCATCACCTACTCTGTACACTTGAGCCCAACGTGGTCTGATGCCATGGTCTTTCATGTCATCATCCATCAAAATTATACCGCCAGTTGTCTTTTGCTGGCCAAACTCTAGCTTCTTAACTAGAACTCTACCTCTTAAAGGCTTAATATTGCCACGTATAGTATGTGTCATTTTTATTCTTCTACTTCTTGTATTTCTATATCACCGTTAGGTAATTCAACTTCTTTAGTTTTTTTAACTTTAGTCTTTTTCACAGATGGCTTTACAATTTTTGAAGCTTCATCTACTATAGGACTTCTGTCAACGGCATCTTTAATTGATACTGATTGTACTACTGCTTTAGGATTGTTTGCATAATATTCTCTTGCAACTTCTTCTTTAGCTTGTACTACTTTACCGCCATCGCCTAATTTGTCACCTTTGGCGTTGACTCTCATATTACCAAGAGCTACTTCATTTTCTCCCTTGATAGTTAGAGCATCCATATCAATTACTTGACCTTTGTTTGTTCTTCTTTGTACCATAATTTATATCTCCTATTCTAATAGTATATAACTATTTATCGTAAAAATTCATGTATATCTAGCTTGTACTTGATTGAGTTTACTTTATGTACTCCAATCAAATATAGCACGTAACTAGCCACTGATGAGCCTCTACCTACACCCCAAACTATATTATGAGCTCTCATTGTGTCAATTAAATAAATTAAAAATCGTAATACATTGTGCAAATTAAATGAATTATATAGTTCCATTTCTTCTGCTACTCTAGTTTTTTCTTCATCAGTTTTTATTAAATTATTAATATATTCATTTACATCTAAATTCTTATAATGCAAAGGCATATACCAATTTTGCTGATTACTGTTATCAAATTCTTTTTGGTCTATTTCATTAGGTGCTAATAATCCATTGCCTTCAACTTTAAGTTTTTTAAGTGTAGAATTATATTTTTCAACAATGTCTTGTTCAGCTAACAAATTATCAATAGCTGTTCCTTGATACATAACATCAAGTAAATCATTGCTATCAAGTATTGCTCTACCTAAATTATCAGTTTTCATATTATTATACTATATGATAAAAAGAGATTTGTCTAGTCTTTTTCTTTGAGTTCTTTTTGTTTTTCTGCCCATTCATCATAAAATTCTTTTATAAAGATGTCTATACGTTTTGAATTGGAATTTTTGTTTCCGGAATTTGACTCATATATCATTTCAAATAAAAAATCTGTTAACTCTTTTGGAGAATGGTTTATTGTTAATTCGGTTAAAAATGTTTGGCATCTGGCTTTAAGTTGGTCATGTGGAAATACCTGCTTGTCTGAAGTCTCGTCGCCAATGTATCCAGGATCTAATTTTTTACTTTTCATAATCCTCTTCACCAATAATCTTACTATCAGTAGGCCAATATTTGTTATACATATCGTTTTTTTTTGATTCCATTCTACTTCTTAGTTCGATTAACAATGCTTGTTGGATAAGTCGCATTTGTGGTAAAGCTGATGCTCCTACGTAGGTTCTATTAGCATAAGTAATTCTTTTGATAATATCCTGTAACTTTGTTTGTATTTCTTTTGTCGTTAGTCCTTCATATGATCTTGTATTAAATCCGTCCATGTGCTAGACTCCAAAAGATTCTCCGCAACCACATGATGAGGTTGCTGACGGGTTCTTAATATCAAAGTGTGAACCAAACACTTCTTCAACGTAATCTATTGTTGTTCCAGCAACAAATAATACGCCTGCTCCATCAATTACAAATTTACCATTGTCTAACGATATCACTTCGTCGTCTTGGCCGATTTCATCTTCATTGATAAAATCCCAGTTGTATTTGAATCCAGCACAACCTCCGCCTTGTACAGCTAATCGTACTGCGTCTTTGTCATGCTTATCGCAAAGTAATTCTACTTGCTTTTTTGCGTTGTCTGTTAAGTTGATTAAATTATTCATAATAATATTTATATTATGTACTCATATACCTGGTTTTGTCAATACCAAATTTATTATGTAATTTTCTTTCTATTCTAGCTTTTCTTCTTCGTCTGGCTTTTTTAGCTGGACTTAATAGCCTGTCATGGGTTATTAATTGTCTATGATTTTCATTAAACCACTGTACATAAGAAACTGCTAATGAATAAGCATCTTTATCAATAGTTTTTAATGCAGGAATATAAATTGGTTTTTTTGATATTGGGTCTACATGATGTTTTTCAAGTTTAACATAATACTCTCCATCATGTTCTATTACAGTATCATTTAGTGTATGATAATAAGTTTTTTGGGCCGGTGATGTCTCTTGAAATATTTCTGGAAAATCTAATACCATTATTCTAGATGTATGATTTGGTAAGTCCTCCCAAAACATTCTTGGATACCAATTAACTTTACCGTTCCATGAAATGCACTCTGGTCTTTTTTGTTTTACTTCCCAGGCCATAAAATAGCCAGGCTTATCAAGTTGTGTTCCAAATGCCACAACCAGTTCGTCTCCGTCATCGTTAAATCTACCAGACCTCCATAAAGACTTTTCAATCTTACAATCTTCTAAATGGTTAGGCGTCTTTGCTGGCATTTTTTGCTTCTTGTATTTCTTTTCTAATTGTTTTTGCTAACTTGCTAATTTCAGCAAGTGCTTTTCTGGCTCTTGTGCCAGCCGCTTTATTGCCTTCAGTAAATTTTGTATAATTTTCTGAATATGTTTGAACTTGAAGTTCTAGTTCTTTTGATGATGTATCTGCCATCGTTATCTCCTAATATTTAATATTCGTTTTTCGTTAATAAAAAAGTTAACCCCAGATTGCTAAAGTGCCAGTGGAGCAACGACCGATACCCAGGTCTGGGGTCCACATAACCTTAAGTTGGATGCTTTCGTATCTACTCACAATCTCTTACGGCAAATGTATTTATGACTTCTAGTGTCTAGGTTTATTAGACATCTCTATAACTTTAGGAAATATCGTTGATACAGCATCTTTATATACAAGTTGAGTATGACTATCTTTTTCTAATAAAAAACATACGTCGTCGTGTTTTATCACCTTACCAATAAGTTTGATACCATTTTTTAGAAAGGCTGTAATTTGTATATCAGCTGTCATTATGCTCTGATAAAATTCTTGCTCTACTGTGTTCATTTTTTGCTCACTTTATAATTTATAATTTTTATATAAATGTATTTAGCGAGTATTTATATTTTAAGCAATAAACTCAGGTAGTTTATGTTGTTCAGGCATATCATAGACAGGAAATTGTGCTTTGCCTTTAACTGGTTCATGGAACCCTACTGCTTTATTGTTTGCTAATTCAACCCAATACTTTACGTCTGTTTCAGGTCCAGGCCATCCATTGTTAGATGCATTTATATCAACTATTTCAACTGCTGAATATTCTTTAGCTGGAATATCTTGTTTTTTGTATTTTTTCATATCCCACCAAATATTAAAATCGTCTTTTAGTTTCATGCTTGTCCTTTTCTGTTGTTTTGTTAATTACGTAAAAAATTATGGCTCCACCAATTGCTATTGCAATCAATCCCATTACCAACATACCAAATCCTTCTGCTGGTGTCATACTTTTCTACCTGCTGTTTTGATATCTTCTTTGGCTACTACCATATAAGGTCCTTTATTATAAGCTGGTGCAATAGTCCAGTTCTTACTTGCTTCAATTTTCCAACTGTCATCTGGTTTCGTTCCACCACTGCCAATTTTGTTTGACAACGGTATCTCTTTCTCTTTGATTTTAGATGTTTCTGGTTTGTATGGTGTACTATCTGTTCTTTGTTTTTTAAGAACAATTCTACCATCATCTTTGACATCAAAACCCATAGAACGCAGATACTTGATATGTTTGTCTAGTGCTTCTAAATAACCTTTCGTAGGCTTTTTTCTTCGTAATTTACGAATAGCACCACTTGAATCATTTGTGTATATAAGACCCATAACTTTAATATAGCAGAGATTTACTTTTTGTCAACCGGTTGTCCAAACAATTCTTGCCTTACTTTTGGAAACTTTTCAGCTATTTCTTTAATATATTTTCCAGTTGCTGGTTTATAGTCACTTCTATCAACTAACTTAATAAGCAAATACCAATCATATGGTTCTTTGAGAGTCTTGTTATTTTGATTAACATTAATAGGATATTCTCCAGCTGTAAAATCAAATCCACATCTAATCATTAGTGATCCCCACATTGTTTGTGACATTATAGAATAGTGGTTTTGCATATGCTCAAGTTGTCTTTCTGTTCCTGGCTGTGGCATTTCAATATACATTCTACCACCTACTTTCATAATTCTATTAAACTCCATTAATGTCATATATGGCCAGGCTGAATGTTCTAAACAATGTCTCACTATTGCAAAGTCAAATGTGTTGCTTTCAAAATCAGTAAATGTCATGTCATATTTGTGAGCATGATATCCTTTTTCTTTGACTATGTTGTAGTCATCATCACCCATAGTAATACCTGTCATGTCTTCTTTGTTTAAACCAAGTTTAACAAGTTCATCCATAAACATTCCAGGACCACAACCAATATCAATCAACTTTTCTCCTTTTTTAGGACCGTCTGGTCTGTTGAAAACAATTGGTGCTAGTTGTTTGGTAAGATTAGTATGTAATCCGGATTCAGGTTCTGAATAAACTTCTTGAGAAATCATTTGTAAGAACTTCTCAAATATTTGTTGTTTATTGTGAGTATATGGCACTATTGGCTCCATGTTCTGCACACTCAACCGATACAACAAAACATCTACTGTTTGTTTTTTCTCTTATCAGTTTATCTGCAAAGTTGAAGGCGTGTTCGGCAAATTTCTCTGTGCCTACTCCATCAAACTCTCTTACTTCACATAAGTCTAAATCTTGTAACTTATAGAATTCAGCTTTGTGTGGATCGTTTTTATCAATACAAGTTTTGTGATCAAAACTATCTTCTAGCCAGGCTTTTAATGGTTTTAAACCACCAAAGTCTACTGCCCAGTTTTTGTTATCTAAGTGTTCGCAACCAAATGTAAATTTAAATTGTAAACTGTAACCATGTAAGAAATGGCAATGTGAATGATCTGCATTTGGTTGTCTAAATACTGCTGACAATCCAATATTGTGACCGTACGTCTTTGTTGAATGATACGTCATTTTATCTCCTTGTGAACCTGCAGAATATTTAGAGAGGGTTGAAAGTATTGAAGGCCTCTATGTGTTAACATCTTCTTATAATATATTATATTATTGGAATAGTCAAGAACTATATTTGGTTAATTATTTGGAGCGGGCAGAGGGGTTCGAACCCTCGACCTTCTCGTTGGCAACGAGACGCTCTACCACTGAGCTATGCCCGCCTAATACACTATATTAGTTGACTGTGGAATAATTGTCAACAATTAGTTTGCAAGTGGATTAGTTGTTTTTAATCTTACTGCCTCAATTTTAGAATCTTGAAGTTCGTTTACTTTTTTACCAATTTCAATTTCTTTTAGTGCTTTAGATAAATCTTCTTTGATAGCACTAATATCAGCTTGAATTGATCCTAAGTCTGATTCTGATTGTGCTTCAAGTTTATCTTCAATTGCTGAGATTCTGTCAACCATGTCTACTTTTAATTCGTTAACATTACCGCCACTTTCAATTGATGATAATCTTGTATTAAATTCACCCCAAGCATAAAATCCACCACCGATAGCACAAATGACTCCGATCAAAGATCCCCATTGAGTTAATTTATTCATTAAGTTCATTTCTTAATACCTCTAGTTCGGCCTCTAATTG
>Ga0181412_1000068_pt1 | contig 37927 bp, 18 predicted proteins | sample 35SPOviralmetaG_FD_130113 | JGI IMG/M metagenome (GOLD analysis project Ga0181412, IMG submission 130113) | Marine viral communities from the oligotrophic San Pedro Time Series (SPOT) site, San Pedro Channel, CA, USA - 35 SPOT_SRF_2012-08-15 | ecosystem: Environmental > Aquatic > Marine > Strait... | reverse complement strand
TAACACTCACCCATTCACACTATCTAACACAAACTCATGAACTACACTCTCAAACAACTCCAAGACAGAGTATCATCTATGATCAAAGAACAGGGGGAGGATGCAGAGTGTGCAGCATGGATTTATACTAAGAATGATTGTCACTTAAAGGATGAAGATGGCAACACTGACTATGATAACAACGTAGAAGATCCAGCACTGCTTGCACGTATCTTTGATGATGTGGGCAACATTGATTACATCTATCAGGTCATTCAAGAGGCAGTTGATGAAGTCGTAGAGGAGGAAATCGCAGCGACTAAGTAACACAAACTGGTCGGCTGCCTCCCAATTGCCAAAGTGTCACAGGGTTTTGGCACTGCCTCTCACAGCCCCTATAATAAGGACATGAACAAAACACAACGCCATCACAACGGACAATTCATCACAACAGGTGATCCCTCCCCTTTGATGAGTCGCGTCATGGATTCGATCCTTAAGCAACAGCAGGCAGAGCATGATTATCGCATGGCAGTGAGAGCAGGACGCATTGAGCAGGTCCAGTCTACGAACTGGAACATCAGCGACAGACATTAGACCCTGACCCTGTAGACTAACAGCATGAGAAACGATTCAATGATCACACCAAAATGCATCGCTGTCATCGGTGGATGTGATCACGAGGGCGAGTACTTCAGAACCCTTCGTCTCTTTGATTGCCAATCAACGGCAGATGCCTACGTGGTAGAACTTGAGCGTGAGTTTGATTACGTGCTCGTGGAGGTAAAGGAGATCTCACAATACAGCATGATGATGGGAGGGACAATCGGATAAGTGACACAGGCAACCCACTAGTTGCCACCCTGACCCTGTAGACTTAGTTCAACAAACAAACAACCCACAAATCATGTTCGCAGTTCAACCCACCTCCTTCGGCACCTTTGACGAGTGGGGCGCTGACTACACACCCACCATTGCTGGCGCTTATCGCATCGCAGCAATCAGACAGCAGGAGCAAGAGGGAGACCAGATGATCTGGCGTCTCACCTCAGGGCAACCCATCCCATGGGTGCGTGTCTACGAAGACGAGAACATCAGCAGTGTGACAGAGCAGGAGCTGGCACTGCTCGCCTAGGCATCGCCCCTCTACCGACTACAATACAAGAGAACACAACACAGGACACAGCATGAACGGATGGGCAACCTACGAAACATGGAACGTCGCTCTTTGGATCGGCAATGAGGAGATGATCTACCGCCATGCCAAGGAGAACAAGAACCTTGGGTATCGCAAGTGGGCGAAGCGATTCATCGATGAGTTCGGTGAGTACATCACAGGCGACGGCGTGGCATGGTTGCACGACGACATCGACACCGATGAGATGGATGAGATGCTGGCAGAACTCTAAGGGGTTGCCCCCTTTCTTTACACTAACCCCACCACACTACATGTCAATGAACATCAGGAAGTATCGCAAGGCAGTTGATGCCATCATGGATCAGTATGGATTTGTTTTCTTTGACGATTCCAATCATTTGAAATACAAGCACCCATCACTAGGTATAGTTCAGACATGCTCAAAGACACCAAGTGATAACTACGCACTGGCACAGATTAAGAGACAATGTAGAAGATCAGTAGCAGCACTAAGTTAAACACAGGGGGCAGTAATATGCCCCCTTTATTGTATACCCCCGAATGCCGAGCGGGACTCCTACGCCTACTCTAACCTACAAAGTGTTACCCAAGCGAGATAAATATTAGTGCATCTCCGAATATAAAAAATCCTCCAGGTATGAACACACGCACAACACCTTTTGAAGAAATCAGTTATATTAGTATGTGTTTAGTGGAGGTAATACGTATTTTAGGAATAAATGCATATAAAAAAATCCGCCCAGTAAAAAAATGACTGAAAAAGAGGAAAACCTAGAGATCAGGTATAAAACAAAGGATGGCACGATTAAGGAGCAAAGGTTTGATGATTTCAATGAATTTGCCGATGCGATCCAAGATGCTGCATTAGATTACTATGCGGGTGCTGAGGCAGCACCAGAGATGGATATTTCTGCAGCATTTGGAGCATATGGCATACAACAGAAGGAGCAATTTAAGAATGGATCAAGAGTTAACAGCGAGATTGAATTCCTTGGAGAAGAGGTTGAAGGAATGTGAGGAACCAGGGACGATGTATTATTGCCGTCCAGGATCTGTGCAACATGAAAAGTTGGCAGATTTTCTCAATGATGTGTATATACAATTACAGGAGATAAAATGCCAGGTCCAGTCGTTGCAGACACCACCTTCGTAGACTCTGGTGGTACGGGAGCATGTACGACACCTCCTACTGTCTTAGGGGCACCGAGTAGTGGTGGTAGTGCGAGGGTATATGTGGGAGGTAAACCAGTAGTAAAGGAGGGTGATGTATTTTCACCTGTACCTGGCACTACACCCAATGGCAATCCTTGCACTAGTACCAGGACGTTGAAGGGGTCGAGTACTGTGAGAGTAAATGGTGTTAGTATTGGAAGAATGGGTGACACATTGAATCCTGGCACAGGGATCACGATTGCTGCAGGGTCTAACAAAGTATTTGCAGGGTAGTGAGGGTTGTGCTATAATATGGAGGTAATCAAGAGAGACTCATGGCAAAAGCAGGCGGATTCATGAAAGGCGGCACGTATGTGGAAGCAATTCCCAAGAAGAGTCGTCAGGGTAAGGGGAAGCACACCAAGTTAAGTGCAACCAGTCGTAATGGAGCAAAGAAGCGTTATCGTGGTCAAGGAAAATAAGGTAGAAGGATCTACGATATATCAGATCGACGATTATTATTCAGATCCAGATAGTGTTGTCAGAAGTTTTCTCGGCACACTACCTGGGTTATGGAAGGGTGATGAGAGTCGATCAATGAACGGGGTATACTTCGAGGATCGTAGACATGATGTTTATCACTCTGATTCAATAAGAGTTTATGATGACTTAGCAGAAATTTGTGGACATCGTGCTATTGAATCAGGTCAAGTGATTACAAATTTAACTCGATTCAAGAAATGTGAGTTTAATAATTATCATGATCATTATTGGTGGCCACATAAAGATGCAGGGTATACTGGGATCATATATTTAAATAATAATCCAGGTGATCGTTCAGGTACGAATCTTTATATTTCCAAGGATATCGATAATAAGACGGGAGTCAATGAGCACGAATTCCCATGGCGATCTAAAGAGTATTATGAAGTGATACATACGTTAGAACCAAAATACAATCGATTATATATTTTCAACGGAAATAAATTTACGCATGGAATGAATATTGTTGATGATATGTATTTTGGTGAAGAGTATAGATTAAACCAAGTATTCTTTTTCACCGATGTCTAAGATTGATGCTGTTAGTAAATGGATCGAGTATGTTTCGGTAAAACGAAAGGAACTTGGTGGGCATGCTATATGTCCCTTTGCAGCAGCAGCAAGTGTAGAGGTTATAGAGTGTAATTTAAGCGACATTGCTCTGAATTCAGACCTTAACGCTGAGATCATCATCTTTATAGTCGAGGATGACATTTCAGAAGCAGCATTACTACAAAGTGTATCAATGCTGAATATGGAACAAAATGAATATATTGTATTAGATGATCATAAACATGATCCTTCATATATCAATGGTATTCAAACGAACTTTGGTAAATACAACATTGTATTGTGTTCAAAAGTTGATAAATTAGAACAGGCAAGGAAATCTTTGCACCAGACCGATTATTATAGTTATTGGTCACCAAAAATGTATACGAGAATAGTCCATGGCAAATAGTCCCACCGATAAGAGCAACGATTTCGTACAATCAGGAATGACCTTGATCACTCAAGTAGAAAGTGATTATTGGTTGAATAAGTCTGCTAAAGAAAATGAACTAATGCAACAGACCAGAGAATTTTTATCTACAGCAGAATGGGACGATGGATTTGTTGGTAAGTGACTAAATACTAGGAGGTAACCTCTACTAATAAGTGGCGAATCAACAATCGTTTAAAGATTTGAGCATTACGTTCAAACCTCATCCTGTAACAGGCGATTTAGTCGTTAAGAAGGATGATGCTGCAATTAAGCAGGCGATTGTAAATTTATTATTAACAAATAAGGGAGAAAGACCCTTTGCTCCTGATCTAGGTTCTGATCTACGTTCATTAATGTTTGAACCACTTGATGTGGCAACTGCAGGTCAGGTTGCCACTAATATTAAAAAAACGTTACGTGATTATGAACCACGTGTTGCAATGACTCAACTTTCTGTTGAAGCAAACTTTGATAGTAACGGGTTTGATGTACAAATAGAGTTTGAGATTGTTGGTAGAGAAGATTTTCCACAAACACTAGAATTCTTCCTAGAGAGAACTCGATAAATGCCATACGTTCAGCTGTCAAACCTAGATTTTGCAGATATTAAGACTGCTCTCAAGGAATACTTGAGATCGCAGCAAGAATTTACTGACTTCGATTTTGAAGGTTCAACATGGGCGAACCTTTTGGATGTGTTGGCATATAACACCTACTACACAGCATTCAACACTAACATGGTGGTGAATGAGACGTTCCTTGATTCAGCAACGCTGAGGGACAACGTAGTAGCATTAGCGAAGCAATTAGGATACACACCCAAGTCTGCAACTTCACCAAAGGCAGTATTAACGTTTAGAGCAGTTTTCCCCAACACTGCACCCAATGAGATCATACTGAAGCGAGGTACAGGATTTACCGCATCGTATGACACAAAAGCGTATAATTACGTTGCAGTTGAGGATATTAAAACCCAAGTAGTTAATGGAACCGCAACTTTTGATGAAGTTGAAATCTATGAGGGTAATTTTGTTACAGATACTTATATTGTAAATGCAACTGCGTCGAACAGGTTTACAATTAAGAACCCATCTGCGGACATTTCTACGTTAAGAGTACGTGTTTTCCCTTCTGCACAGGCAAGTACGGGAACTATGTTTGCAAGAGCGGACAATATACTTGCTGTTACGGGAGATAGCAAGGTATTCTACGTAGAAGAGATTGAAGATGAGCAATATGAAATTTTCTTCGGTGATGGAGTCCTTGGAAAGAAATTAGAAGCAGGGAACAAGATTGACATTACATATCTCTCTACAAATGGTCCTGAGAGCAATGGTGCCAAAGCATTCACCTTTAATGGCGTCCTAGAGGACCCACAGGGGTCTTCTAACTATAATTACAGCATTTCCTACACGTCAGCAGCAGATCTTGCTGAAGCGGCAAATGGAGGTGCTGAAATTGAGTCGCTTAAAAAGATCAAGTACAACGCACCCAAGTTTTTTGGTACACAGAACAGAGCAGTAACTGCAGAAGACTACGCAGCAATTGTTCGTGAGATTTATCCTGCTGTTGCTGATATCATTACGTTTGGCGGAGAAGAGGATGATCCCCCAGAATATGGTAAGGTAAAGATTGTAGTAAAACCAAAATCCGCATCAAGGTTGAGTTCTAGAACCAAGAAAGAAATTAAAACTGGTCTCAAACCATATATTGTTGCTTCTATTACTGCTGATATTGTTGATGCATCTGTACTATATGTTGAGATGACATCTAGGGTCATGTTTGATAAGACTAAGACTAATCAAACTAATGACGAGATCAAATCCAAAGTTATTGCTGGATTAGAGAAATATATCGAAACATCTGATACAGAAAAATTTAATGGCAAATTTAGGTATTCAAAATTTGTCAGTGTCATTGATGATGCAGATCGTAGCATTAACGGCAATCTTACGACAATTAAAATGAGAAAGGATTTCTATCCTAGTATCAATAACAAATTCTTTTACGAAGTGTGTTTCCAGAATGCATTTGATGACACATGTGATGAGGATACTATAGTTCAATCTACTGGATTTAAGGTTAGCGAATATCCTTTGTATACAGTGTATCTGGAGGATCGTGCTGGTAAAATGGTCCTATATAGAATAGACTCTATAACTAGTGAAAAAATTGTTCTCAACGATTCTGTTGGAACAGTAGATTACAAGAAAGGTGAGGTTAAATTGTTCGACTTAACGATTATCAAAGGTAGTTTCTTTGACAATCGTATTGAAATTAGATCTGTCCCTTTGAGCAATGATATTAGTGCCATCAGGGAAGTTTATCTTGACGTAGATATCCCTAAGAGTTTGTTCACGATTATCGCAGAGTAAGTTTAAATGGTAGAGACCAGAAGAATATCTACTCTTATTGAATCTCAACTGCCTGAGTTCATTATCAATGAATATGAGAATTTCTCTAAAGTCATTGAGAAATACTATGAGCAGTTGGAGTTAAGAGGCAATCCTCTTGACGTGATTAGTAATATCACGAAATATCGTGATATTGATTTTTATGAAAAAAATCTACTTAAAGAGTCTACTAAAGTATCATCTTACGTTGATGCAGTTGATACCACTATTCAGGTTGAAGATGCATCTTCCTTCCCTGAAACTGATGGTTATATCTCTATCGGCAGTGAGATCATTTTTTATAAGTCTAGAACCGACTATGAATTTAGAGAAGTATCCCGTGGTGTCAGCGGCAATCAAAGACTAGGAGATTTGTATAGCTCCAGTCAGTTTGTTACCACTCTGGCAGAAAATCATGACATCAATGACAATGTACAGAACATTAGTAATCTGTTCTTGTATGCATTTGTCAAAAACTTTGAAAATGATTACCTAGCATCCTTCCCAGAAAAGTATCTAAAGGAAGATGTTGATAAGCGTACCCTAATCAAGAATATTACTGATTTCTATCAGGCAAAGGGTACTGATAGGTCTATTCAGTTTATTTTTAATACACTAGTTTCTAATGATAAACCCAAGGTTCTAAGACCTAAAGATAATACTCTAAAATCATCTTTTTCTGATTGGGTTACATCATATGCTCTTAAGGTAATTGTTTTAGAAGGAAATCCTGATGATTTAATCGGTGAGACAATTATTCAGAATCTAGATCCACTCAATGAATCTATTGAGTATGCATCTGCTATTGTAGACAATGTATTCAGTGCTGGGTCAATTGATGGATTATCTTTGTATGAAATTACGATTGATACTGCTACACTTAATAACCAATTCAGTACTGCATCTAAAACACGCTTAACTGATGGTCTACCAACTAATAGTGATGTTGGTGATAGGATTAATGTATTCTCTACAGAAGGATTTTTACAGCAGGGCAGAATCTATATTAATGGAGAAGAGGTTCAATATTCCTCTAAAAATGTAGATCAGTTCGTAATTAGTCGTAGGGAAAGATCTGATGGGTATGCTGTAGATACTAACGTCTATAGTTACTCTACAATCACCTCTGGAGACGTTAGATTACTTTGTCTAGGAGTTCTATACAATCTGGAGCAAGAGACCTCTGCTCCGTATTCAGAACCAGGTGATAGGATTCAAATCTCCGAACCAGGATTCACTGATATCGATCCAATTCTTATTGATACTAATGGTAATTTAAGATGGTTTGAAAATGATGGTTATGGATCATCTGGCGATATCAATGTTGGTAATGTTATTAGTAAGTTAAAAAATAACATTTCTGCTGTATATCGTGATGAAAACTATTATTATCTTGCTACAGGAGGATTGCCAAATAGACCTATCTTGTATAGTGGTATTGGACAAACTCTAAGTGATCAAAAAATTCTTAGATTGATTCGTAAGAAACCACTTACGATTACCGAGTCTTATGAGACTTCACAACGTGATGTTGGTATTTTTGTTGATGGCACCATTGCGTTCAGTCACAAAGACTTTGATCAAATCAAATATGGTAAAATTACTAAATTTAATATTGAAAACAAAGGCAATGGTTATAATGATCCCCCTAACGTTCTTATTAATGGAGCACCAGGATTAGCAAGAACATTTTTGTCTGGCGAGACAATTGGTACTATTGAACTAGAAACTGATAATATTTTTACTAGTGTTCCTGAAGTTACGATAACTTCTGGTAGAGGAGCAGAGGCAACAGCTGTTGTAACTTTCGGTACTATCACAAGTATTAATGTTATTAATTCTGGAGAATACTATTCAACTCCTCCTAGGGTTGTAATTACAGATAAACTAGGTAAGGGTCGTTTTGCAGAATATAAAGCAATTCTAGAAGATGGTAAAATTGTTTCCTTTGAAAGTGTAGATCAAGGTAAATTCTACAGCAAAGGAAATGTAATTGTTGAAATTATCCCAGTTGGTAGAGATGGTCTGGTAACATGTGATGTGTTCACTTGGACTAAAAACAGATATAATAAATTACAACCAGATCTAGACAATAATAATTCTTACGTATTTCCTCACTATAATCCAACTAGAGGATTTGGATATGGCGTTTGTGCATCTCCAACTCAATTAAGAACTGAGTTATCTGATGATGGAACTGGACATTCACCTATTCTAGGTTTTGCTTATGATGGTAATCCCATCTATGGTCCTTTTGGATTTGAAAATCCACTAGATTCTACTAGTACAGTAGGAAGGATTAGATCTGCATATAGAATTAAAGCAACTAGAACTAATGGACCATCGGTAGATGAATTTCCTATCGGAACATTTATCCAAGATTATGAATGGATAGCAAGTACATCTATCGGTAAGACTGAACTAGATGAGAATAATGGTAGATTCTGTGTAACTCCAGAATATCCTACTGGCACCTATGCATATTTTATTAGTGTTGATTCTGATGGCAACCCCGCCTTCCCATACATTTTAGGTAACAATTTTTATTCTTTACCTGTTGATTCTAACTATAATGCAGATTTAACTCAGGACGATCTACCGACAAAAGCAGAAAGATACAGAATTCCTGGTATGGACGGAAATGGTTCCCAATCCATGCTAACTATTGCTGAGACTTTATCAGGAAACGTTGAAACTTTAAGTATTTTAAATTCCACGGATCAGTTTAAAGTTGGTGGTAAATTTCAAGTTAGTGATGTAAGAACAGAGGGATCTGGTGCGTCTGCATTTGTTTCTTCTGTTGTAGGTAAAGATATTCTTTCTATGGATTGTAAGTCCTTAGAAACAACTAATACTAAGTCAGTTGCACTAGTACGATTAATTGCTCCAACATACCTATTTGAAAATGATATTGTTACACAAGAAGATTCTACATTTACTGGTAAGGTAATTTCTGACATATCTAATAGAAGTGAATTTGTCCTTGAAGAAGTATCAGGAACTTTTGTTGAAGGTAAGGAACTTAATTCTTCTAGTACAATTATTAGTATCTTAATTGATAGAAATGTATTTTTTACTGCAGAATCAACTCTTCTGTTAACTGATGGCGCAGATTCAACCCTTGCTACTGGTAGAGTTTTAGAATCAGTATCTAATCAGAATTCTGTTAAGGTAGAAGTTTTATCAGGTGAGTTTGTTGTTCCTGATAGTGTAACCACCGCACACTTTTTGCAGAGCACGACTCTAGGTGATAGTGTTGGTGGTGAAGTTGTAGTTTATTCAAATCTAAGTAAAGAAATTAAAGCTTTTGCAGTTAGAGATGATCTAGTTCTAGTCGAAACTGATGGAACTCACAATGTAGGAGTTAATAGTTATATCGATGTTGAAGTAGATCCAGATGTAAGTCAGACTACAACTGAATATTATGTAAGGAAGCGTTTCTATCAAGAAATTAAACTCAAGACTCCTAGTTTTGGTAGTTTGATGATTGATACTGGTGTAGGTAGAGGAGATCTCTTAAATGGTGGTCTTTCTTATACTGCTGGAAATTATGTAGATGTAGAATTAATTTTCCTTGATCAAAGCAAGGTCAGAAATGGAATTGGTTCTCCTGGTGATAGTAAGAACGCAATCGCAACTATTAATGTTAGTGATTTTAATGGCACTGGGTATGGTAGTGTATCTGACTTTACTATTACTAATAAAGGAAGTGATTATATTAAAGGTGATGTTCTAACAGTTGCAGATGCCGATCTCAATAGACTTTCAAATTCTGTTTCTTCACAGAGACTAGCAATTAATGTAGATCATATTGGTCTTGCACAACTTAATACTAAATTGAGTCTCGTTCAGGTCAATAAGCTGTCGGTGGATGATCTTCTTAAAATTGATAGTGAAATTGTCAAAATTGTTAGTATTGACTCTAGTAATAGAGAAGTAACAATTGAAAGGGGTATTGAAGGTAGTAATATTGTAGATCACTTTGATGGAACGCTTGTATCTCTATACAAAGGTGTCTATAGATTTGATGCGAATTCAAGACCTCTGGGAATTGGTCCTAACGATCCAACTATTATTTCATATGACTCTACAACACAGAACATTGTGTTGGCATATAATTATAGTTCCACTTCCCCTAGAGAAGTTACTCTAAGTAGCGTATTCCAAGATAATAGTTCTCCTAAGAAGTCTATTGCTTTAAGTTCTGTTATTCCTGGAGAAAATAGACTAGAATTTTCTAAAGATGTTAATTTTGCTACGTTTGGTGTTAATACTGATATTAGAATTCAAAAATACTACAATTATGTGTTTGACACTAGTCATGTTTCTATGCAAGGTGTCTTCCTAGATTTTTCTGCTAGCAGAACAGGAACTATCTTCACAGAAGAAAAAATAGTAAGTGGCATTCAACCTGGCAATGCTGGTTCGTTTGTTTCAATTACTCTTGGATTTGGTCCAAATATTGTAGGTCAAACTCAACAGAGATTCCCAGTAAACTTTGACACGTATTATTACTTTATTAAATCAAATAGTGATGTTAATACTGATGGTGCAGCTCTACGAGTTATTGATGATCCAATTGCAGGTTCTAAGCAAATTTTGTTCTCTAGTCAAACTAAATTTGCATATGCTTATACAGAGATTCCTGATTACAATGGCAAAGGAGATTTAAGGTATAACACTGATTCTCCATTTGCTATTGGTAAAATTAAATATGCAACTATCGACAATAAAGGTATAGATTACAAAAGATTGCCAGTAATTACTGGATGTAATGTTGATTCTGATAATCAACCAAACCTTAATGTTCAATGGGATTCTATTACAAAAACTATTCTTGGAGTTGAAATTTTACAAGGTGGTAAGAATTTCGTATCACCTAAAGCATATGTTAGTAGAGGTGATGGTACAGGAGCAGTATTTAATGTATTCCAAGATGCTGGTAGAATTGTTAGAATAGATGTTGTTAATGAAGGTAGTGGATATAATTACATTCCTGAAATTACTATTTACGAAGGTGGAGTAGAGGCATACTTTGGATCTGATAATATTGGATTACCTAAGAATGTGAGTATTGTTAAAAGTGGTGGTGGATATCATAATGATACTACTATTCTACCTAAATTTACATCACACTATGCTCTTATTATTAGAGGACAATCTAAGTTTTTTAAAGGTGAAAGAGTTGAGCAGAGAGATGGTAATCGTTTAGTATTCAGTGCAATTATTTCTGATAAGGGATGGAGACTTGGTACTAACATTTTAAGATTAGAAAAAATTACAGGTAATGTAGATTTTAATTTACCGCTAGTTTCGGTAATGCAAACATCCAGATCTGTTGAAGTAGTAGATGTTTTGTCAACTCAATTTAAACCTACCATTAAATCTTTCTCAGATAACATGGGTAGATTTACATCCGATAAGGGAAAAATTGGTGATAGAAATCAAAGACTTACTGATTCTTTCTTCTACCAAGATTATTCTTATGTAATTCAATCCAAGACTCCTATCAATACATGGAGAGACTTGATCAAGCAAACTACGCATCCAGCTGGTTTCTTGATGTTTGGTGAAGTTGTCATTGAAAGTGAACAAGAAAGTTCAATGCCAATTGAACAACCAAAGTCGGATAAAATTTCTTTTATCGAACTAGCACCTAAAAATGTTACAGTAGAAAGAAAATCCACTAGAGTTACTCAAAGTTCAATTAGAGTTAGAGATACCAATCTTCGTAGAGGTATTGGTAGTGTTTCTATTAATGAGTATGATACTGAAGGTATTCTATCTAAAGAATTAATTTTAGCACAAGATTTCTCTGGTCGCTATGCAACTCAGGAAGATTATATTGGACCTATCAAATCAATTACAAAAGTAGGTGATGGCACTTCTGAGATTGCTGTTGGGTTTGGTGGTGGAACTAACTTTACCACTATTGCTGGTGAATATAATCACTGGGTCAAGTTTAAAATGCTTGGCAACACCAATAATCAACCTGCTATCACTCCTTATGTTGATGCTACTTCTCCTGCACAATCGTGGAGAGGATCATTACATAACTACTCTATTCTGTCAAATGATGAGTATGTAACCAGTGGAGGTGGCAATTTTGATCTGTCAAAGATCAATCTTATGACTATTGGTTTCATGCCTGAGTTTGGTGAGTTCTCAAGTAATCAAGGTACTTCAAATACTGAATTTGGTGCGATTATACAATCAAACGAATCTGACTTTTCCGAGATTGCATCAGGATTTGAAGTTGGCGATACTATTACTTTTTATGAAAATGCTTCAACGTTTGTTAAAGTTGAAGTTGTATCTGTAGATTCTCCAGCATACCACCCAACGCTAGGTGTCATTGGTGATGGTAATGTTCTTGGAAGAAGAACCTTCCAACTTTTAGACAAAGCAAATAATTTAGCATACTCACCATATAATGAGCAAGAAACATTCATTACTCTAAATGGTGTTGCACAAGAACCAAAAAAAGCATACGAGATAAGTGGAAGTCAAATTACATTTGCATCTGCTCCTTTAGGACCTCAGTATCCTATTACTGGGGAAAATTTTGATGATACTTACACCACAGATCCAACAAAGTTTGTATGTAAATCATTTAAATTTAAAAATGATACATTTAATGCTAAGTATCTTAAAAAAATTAAAGATATCTCTGGAAGTTTTGATGGCATTTCTACAGAGTTTGCATTAAGTTGGGATGACGATACTATTGTTAAAACTGACACCAAAGAAAATCTTCTGATTTTTGTTAATGGTGTTTTGCAGGCAGTAAATAGCGCATATACTATTAGAAGGAGTGATAATGATTCCCAAACAGATATTATTGTATTCATTGAACCACCAAGAAATTTCTATGATGTTATTGACTACACTCCAGAACAATTAGATCAAAAAGAATATTTCTATGGATATGGTGTTGGTAGTTATGATAGACTTAGAATTGATGAGAGATTGATTCCTTATCGTGGTGAGGGACCATATCTTGTATTTGATGAAGAAACTGATACAGTCAAAAATATTAATGAAGCAGATTTTGCTTTAGTGTTTGTTGATGGTGTTCTACAAGCACCTGATACTTATAAGTTAAATGGTCCAAATATTTCGTTTACAGAACAACTTATTAAGTATATTCCTAGTACTGGAGAATCTTTAGCAAGCAAAGTAGAAATTATTTCTTTGTTTGGTAGACAAGTTCCTAAAACTTTATCTGCATATGATTATGATAGAATTATTTTTAGAAATGAAGTTAGTATAGTTCTAACTAAAGTATTAGATGATCCTAATGGAAAAGATGAATATATTGAGTGGCAGGAAAACTTTACTGCTTTTGATCCTTCTGTTACTAAGAATGTATTCACATTTGATGATAATGGTAACAGAGTATTCATCGGTAAACTTAATAGTGTAAGATTTGATCTTCTAGAAGACGGAACAGCAAATGGTGTAGCAAAACCAGGAGTTGTTGCAGAACAACTAACTATCAAGATTCTCAATGCAGAAAACCTCAAGTTTACCGCAAATGATTATGACCCAAGAGTTAGCGATGATGATGAACTAAGAATTAAAGGAATCTTCATTACAGACCAACCTGATTTTACTAATTTCGTAAGTTTCAACGCAGCATATCCTATCTTTAAAATTGAATGGGATTATACTAAAAATGCTGATGGTGACAGGGTTCTTGTTCAAGATATTCCCGATTGGTTGAAAGGATCTAAACTAGGTGATGATGCATACTTCAATCTTTATAATAATCTAGTTGACATTGCTCCTGGCGATGAAATTATGATTGATGGTGAGAAAGATTACAGAAAAGTTTTGTATATCCCACCAGAAGTAAAAGGAAGAAACTTCAACAACGGACAGACTGCCAAGTTTGAGCACTATAGTCCTATTGAAGTTACTAACTATAATGATATAGTAAGAGGAGAGGGTCTTAGTGTTACTTGCACTATTGGTGATGGTGGTGCCGTCACTGGTGTTGGTTTTAGTGACCTTGAGTGGAATAGAAGAGATCTAAAACTCTTTTTTGATACAGGTATTCTACTACAACCAACAGCATATCAGTATTTTGTTCCACCTCAAGTTAAATTTATTCCTGTCGATGGAAGAGGTGGTGGTGCAAGAGCAGAAGTTCTCACTATTGCAGGACAAGTTTTAGATGTTATTCTCATTGAGGGTGGCAGTGGATATACTCAACCACCTAAGGCAGTTGTAACACGAGGATATAACGTTCTACGTAAACCAAATAGAACTATTCAATCTAACTATAGACTTGAGATTGGAACACAAATTGGTTTACAACAGCAAACCACCATTGCTACAGAGATTATTATTTCTGGTCAGGGACAATCGACTGGTCTCTTCTCTCTCATCTCGTTTGGTATTGTTGGTTCAGTTACGCCAATTGATAACGATGAAATTGTTAACATCATTACACCTGAGGCAGAAGAAGTTGGCGATCAACTAAGTTTGCCTGAAGGCAACTCTATTATCTTTACTAAGAGGGATCCATTCACTGCAGTTGATCAGGTTGCATCTGAACTTATTATTAATGAGACTCTCATCACAGTTACACTTGATAACCCAATTGCAAGTATCACTAACATCAGTCCTGTTGGTGGTGTTGAAGTTATTATTAATAATCTACAGAAGATTATTAATACACCAATTGCATACTTCCGTGAAGAATCTGCATCTGCAACTGGTGCATTGTTGGATTCCCCACTATCTCCAATAGGTACTACTCTGTATGTTAATAACACGTCTCTATTTGCAGACGTTGGTAAACTACAAGTTGGTAGAGAGATTGTTGGATATGAAAGAAAACTACAAGATAGATTCCTTAATGTTACTAGAGGACTTGATAGAACTGTAGCAGTTGCTCATCCTGCAGGTCAATACATCAGAACTATCCCAGACTCTGTAAGGGTTATTGATGCTGGTCCTAGAAGTATTGTTGCTACTATCGTCAGTGTTGCACAGAGTAATGTATCCAACATTGAAGTTAAGAATCAAGTTCATTCTGTCAGTGATATTGTAGACGTTCAGGTAGATACTAACCTTAAGATGACTCTACAGAAGGAAATTCAATCTTCTGTAACTGAAGTATCTGCTGCAATTCAAAATTATGTAATCTCACTAACTGAATCTTCTGTATTGATGAGCAGTGAGAGTGTATCTGTTGCTGCATCTACAATTCAATCTATTAATAGTGCTGAACTTCCTCAGCAGGTTCTTACTGATGTTATTGAATATGAGATTGCTCCATACCTAGCATACAATGATCAAGTTGTAACATTAGAACTGATTTCTACAGCGACTCCATCCGAGTCTTCTGTATTGATGAGTGATGAAAGTGTATCTGTTGTTGCATCTACGATTCAAACTATTAACAATTCTGCTATTGTAACAGAAAAAGCACTAGATCTACACACTTCACAAGTTGAAACAACAATCTCTCAATCTCTACAAGTATTTGCAGCAATTCCTCCAGGCACTGATCCAGGTGGACTGAATTCACCAATTCCAGTTGCTTCTATTCTAAGTACCGAAACTGCTCTATATGCAGTTATTCACGGAACTGAAACTGAAGTTGCTATTCTTGGCAACCATCTACCAGTTCTTAATGGTAGAGATAAACCTGCAGATATTACGTTAAATAGAGAGATGGGAGTCTTAGACTTCTTTGAAGAACTAGTTGTACTAGAAACCAGTGTCCTTCTCCGTTAAAATCAATGCCACAAACGCAGTTACAATTAGCAAGTCCTTATAATGAGGTACTTAAAAGAAATACTTTAGTTATTAAAGTAGAAAATTTTAAGCAAAGAAAACCAGAAGGATTTGATTCGTTTGATTCTGGTAATGCTTTCCATACTCTTGCGGCTTTTGAAAAGCACATTTTTAGTGGTGATAATGTTATTGATGATTTAACAAGAGAATTTCCTACTCTTCAAATTAGAGATTTTGAAATAAGACCAAATTCTTCATTTACATTGACAGGTAGTAAATTTAATTTTGCTGGTTCTACTCAAACATTACCTTTTGGATCTACCATCAATAGTCTACAAGTATTGACTACTGATGAGTCAAATCAAACAATTCTTGACGCAGACACTAGCATTACAAGATTTGCAAGTGCTGGACATCTTTTTATTGGTGGTAGTGCGCGTACTCTTTTCGAGTATACATCCAAGACTGCCACAGGATTTATTGGTTATGTTAAATCTGGAAATGTGAATATTCCGCCTTCTACGGAGTTCATCCAGTATTCTGTTGAATGATCAAACTATATTGTATAAATAAATCAAGACAACAACGTTCTAGAGAAAAAATAAATGGCTGCAATTATTTCAGACAAATTTAGAATTTTCAATGCTAAACAATTTCTAGAGTCTCTGTCCGAAGGCAGTAGTGATACTGGATCCGACAGAACTAGAATGTACTTCTTTGTGGGTCGTCCACAAGCATGGAATTCATACTTGGAGATTTACTCCGCAAACGCAACAGCATTTACTGCTGGTCAGTTTGTTTATGTTTCTACCGATACGAATGGATCGTATACTTGGGCAAATGCACCTTTCAAGGCAAGCATTGTAGCAGTATACGAAAATTCTCTTATCCTTAGTTCAATTTCTCCAAGTACATCTTCAACTCCTCTCCCCAACTCTGTAGTTGAAGGTTGGAACGGAGCATCAGATACAGGAGCAGAAGCAAGAGCAGGTGTATATCGCTTTGCTACAGAAGACACCCCTCCTACTCCTCTGGATCACCAGTCGGAAAAATTTGATGTTTATGATGAAATTATTGCTGCTAAGCGTATCACCGATTCGTTTGCTCGTGGTGTAATTACTCGTTACGATTGGAACACGCTTGCTGCGGAACCTCGTTTCGACATGTACAAGCCTGACTACACCGCAACCACGACTGGTCAGATCGGCAAACTAGCACTTACTAATGCCGCATCTCTAGCAACTGCTAAGTACTATGTAATCAACTCCAACTACGAGGTATTCAAGTGCCTCTATAATGGTGAGTTCCCTGGCAGAACTTCCCCTAACCCCCAGTACGAACCCAAGACCTCTCCTTCTGCTGGTCAAGGTACTTATAATGGTAATGTGTTTACCGAAGGTGGTGACCTAGAAGTTTCTAACACTGCGGGTTATGCTTGGAAGTATATGTACACCATCCCAACAGATGATGTTCTTCGCTTCCTTTCTACCAACTTCCTTCCCATCAACCTACCATCGGAAAGCACTAGAGCTGCTGTTCAATCCGCTGCGATTGAAGGTGCAGTAAGCGTTGTTCTGGTAGAAGAAGTTGGCGCTGGTCTTCCTAACGGAACCCACTATGCACCTATTAATGGTGATGGTCAACTTGCTGGTGGTACTGAAGCAGTTGTAGAAATCGTAGTTGCTTCTAATGCTATCCAGTCTGCTAAAATTGTAACAGAAGGTGCTGGTTATACTTATGGTTCAGTCAACCTTGCTGACGGCGTAACAGTCGGTGGCATTAAGACTGGTCTATTTACTACTTCTGCACTCACAACTGGACGCACTGGTGTTTCTGGCACAGGTGCTTTGGAAGTTATTATTGCTCCCGAAGGTGGTCATGGTGCAGACATGGAGTCTGAGTTCGGCGCTAAGCGTGTTATGACGAACATTCGTTTGACCTACGCTGAAGGTTCTGGCGACTTCCCCGTTGATAACGACTTCCGTCGTATCGGCATTATCAAGGACCCATACAACTACGGCACTACCGATTTCGCAACTAACGACACCCGTAATGGTTTGTTTGCAGTTAAGATCGAAAATGCAACTGCTGACTACAATGCTGATGAAGAAATTACTCAAGCATTGTCTACTGGTGGTACTGCAAAAGGCACCGTAGTTTCTTGGACTCTTGATTCTGGTTCTACCACTGCTGGTGTTCTTAAGTACATCCAAGTCCCTGGTCTACATGCAGAAAACGGAGTTGTAAGAGAATTTGATTCTAGTGCTGCTGTTGTTGGTACTTCATCTCTTGCTTCTGGCACAGTTGATCAAGCAACCACTGCTGTCACACTTCTAGGTGTTAGTTTCACCAATGGTCAAGGTAATCCTGAGATCGAAGCGAACTCTGGAGATGTCATTTATGTTGAGAACAGAAGACTCATCACACGTGCTCCTGACCAAATTGAAGACATCAAGTTAGTAATTGAGTTCTGACCTCCTAAATAACGTTAGGAAAACCAGGACGTTAGTGCATATACAATGCCTCAAAATACTAACTTAAACGCATCGCCTTACTTTGAAGACTTTGATTCTCAGAATAATTTCTATAAGGTCTTGTTTAGACCAGGGTTTGCGGTACAGACTAGAGAACTAACAACTCTCCAGTCTGTATTACAAACTCAATTAGAATCATTCGGGAGGAACGTCTTCAAGCAAGGCGATCTTGTTGTGCCTGGAGAAGTCGGGTTCAATACGAAACTAAATTACGTTAAACTATCTTCTGTTTCTGAGGTTGCAATCAGTGACGAAGCAGGAAACGTTGTATATCAAAAATATGACATTAGTCAACTGGTCGGTCTGAAAATTCAGGGTGTATCATCTAGTGTTATTGCAAGTGTTATTGCTACAGAATTTGGTTCTGATACAGAATCAGATACAATTTATGTCAATTACTTGGACTCTGGCGCATCTGGCGACGAAGAGAGATTCCGTCAAGGTGAGACTCTAGAAGTAATTGGTGGTGTTAATTCTCCTCTATTGGTTGTCGGAACTGATGGAGTATCTCTTCCTACCAGTATCAGTGTTACTGATCCTGACACAGGTATTGAACAATTTATTGATAGTCCTGCATTGGGATTTGCTTCTGCTATAAAAGTAGAAGAAGGTATTTACTTTGTTAATGGATATTTTGTAAGAAATGCCGAGCAACTTTTAGTTGTTAGCAAATACTATGATGCACCTTCCAGCAAAATTGGTTTTAAAATTGTAGAGTCTCTGGTTACACCTGAGGAAGATAGTTCCTTGTATGATAATGCAAGGGGGTATTCTAATTTCTCTGCTCCTGGTGCTCATAGACTTAAAATTAATCTAGAACTTGTTAAGTATGGTTACTATGATCTAACTGATAAGAATTTTATTCAGTTACTACTTATTAAACGTGGTACTATTCAGAAACAAATTAAAGCAAATGACTATTCTCTTGTAGAAGCAGCAATTGCTAAGAAAACTTTTGACGAATCTGGTGATTATGTCGTAGAACCATTCCCTCTACAAGTTAGAGAGTATTATCAAAATGATAATAACCTAGGATTCTATACTGCCGATGATGATGGACTTGTTAATGGTCTATCAGTAAATCAAGCATCCGCAAAACTCCTAGGAACTATTGGTTCTGGCAAAGCATATATTAAAGGATATGAAGTTAAAAATAAAGAGAGTAAGTATCTCGAAATTGATAAAGCAAGAGATACAATTAAAAGAGAAAATCAGACACTAAAAACAACAGGTCTAACTTCCTTCTATATTAGTAATGTATATGGTACAACTCCACTTAATGCTGAGGGTGCTGAACTAACATCGTATCCTACATTATTTTTAAATTCTACTTACAATGATGGTTCTGTCGGTCTTAATGACACAGAAGCAAGTGATGGTGTCAAGCAGACTACCAATCGCCGTGGACAAGGATATGGCGTAGAAGAAGGAGTCAAGACAATCTATTGTCAGATTGAAGCTGGATCTGGTTTTGGCATCGCAGATATGACTGATGCTAACTTTAAATCTCAGTTTAAAAAATTATATTTTATCAAAACTAGAGCTGCTAGTCAGGTTACTAGTTATGGAGAGGTAGATGTTTTAGCATTCTCCATTGTATCTCGCCCAGAAATTTCTGCCGCTGGTGCAAATCAATTTGTTGAAATTACAGTAAAAGGAAATAGATCTGAACTAGATATTTTTGTGATTGATTATGATGCATCAGCATCAAATAAACTGAGGAAGTTGTTTAAATCACAAGCAGATGTTGAAGATAATAGTAGCGAACTATTTGATCTGCGTGATTATAATGAAACTATTACACCTATCGTAGGTATTGCTAAACCAAAAAATATTGCTTTAAAAGAAATTAGTTCTGGTTTTAATAAAGATCTTGATAAGATTGTATCTAAAGGTAGACTTGCTGGTGGTCTAGAACAATACAATTCTATTTTTGACCTTTCATATTTTGCTCCTCAATTTTTCACAAGAATTCTTTTAGAAACAGAAATTACTGGAGATTCTTTTAATCCTGGTAAGTACATTTATGGTTCCCTAAGTGGTGCTATTGCTGTTATTGAGGGAGGTACGTTGGCTACCTACTCGTCAGTCTCCAAGTTGTTTGTTACTATGGTGTTTGGTGAGTTTAAAGGTGGTGAAACAATTACATCAGAAACTGGCGAAACAATTAAGATTGCAACGGATAATACAATTTCCCACTTTATTATTCCTACTAGGGGAGATAGTTATGCTGCAGGAACAAGAATTATCCTTGATGGTGTTACTTATGATGAGTCTTCAATTGCTATTGTTAGATCTGGTGCAGGTGCTTTAGATACGATCTATGTTAACGATAGAGCTTCTACAGACACTCTATACTCACGTCCTCCGATTGTTGAGTTTACTGGTACTGTCCCAACTAATGTTGCTGTTGTTACTCCTGTTCTATTCAGAAATACAGTATATACATATTCTCCAAAGAATATTAAATCTGTATTCTCTCAGTTTGGTTCTGGTAATGCCAATAAATTCTCTGCTGATATTGAACTTGAAAAGACTGGATATGTCAATACAATTTCAGTAACTGACTTTACCTTCTCAGGCACTGCAGGGTACAAGTTTATCGAGTGTAATGGATTTGGTGGTGATGCGTCGAAGAACCTTGTTCAAGGCGACGTGGTGCAGTTCTCAGACGTTACTGGTGCTGTATATAAGTACATCGTTCAATATGCTACTAGACCTGACGGAACAAAGAGATCAAGAATCTATCTAGATAGAGCTCTGCAGGCAAATGTAGAGAATGCTTCTGTTGTTCTGCAAAGACCAATAATTGAAAATCCAAGCGGTACTCTAGTTTTCCCAACTGGCGATAAGCAGATCAAGACTCTTATTGATTCTTCAGAAGACTCCAAGATCAAATATTATTTCAGAAGAGATTTTATTACGAGTGCTGCATCTGCTAGTGGAAACTTAACTTTTGCTGCTCAACTTCCATTTGGTACTCAACGCTTTGCTCCTTTCTCAGATAAGAACTTCTTGATTACTGTTCTAGAAACAGGTGTTGCTGAGCATGTTATTGATTCGAGTGGAAGTCTTCAATTGTTTGGCGGTCCTCTTAAAAAGGGTGATGTAGTTTACGTTGATCCTGAATATGTAACTATTGCTCAATCAGATAGTAATCTAACTGCAGGAAGTGTCACGATTAATTTCCCTGAAAATCATTTTGGTGATATCACTGCTCTGCGTACTGCTCTAGAAGCAAGAGCTGCAAATCCTCAATCAGGTGATCCTGATTGGACCCTTCCTGAAAACAACTTCCCTAAGATGAAGTTGACTGCTACTTTAGAAGTATCTAAAGCAAAACCAAGACTTAAAACTTCTATTCTGAACAAGCAAATTATTGTTCAATCTGGAGGAACCTCTGTAGTACCACTAAGAGGACAAGAACTTGGTGGCGAAACTATTCAAATTACTTCTTACTCAGATGTTTTCAAATTAAGATATGTTTATGAAGGATCTATTTCTTCTCCTCCTACTGTAGATGCTGGAGGTAATCTTATTAGTGGAGTAGATGTTTCTAATAAGTATACATTTGACAATGGACAAAGAGATACATTTTATGATATTGCAAGATTGGTTTTAAAACCAGGTCTTACTGCACCTACAGGTCAACTTGTAATCGCGTTTGATTACTTCGAGCACTCACAAGGTGACTTCTGTACTATCGATTCGTATTTGCATGAAGCAGGTGTAACTGAGAAAGACATTCCATCTTTCAACTCATCTGTTAGTGGTTTAGTATCACTTAAAGATGTTATTGATTTCAGACCTAAAGTAGATAACTCTAACATACTTCCTGGATATCAAGATAAAACTTTTCTTTCAGAATCTGACTTCTTGTCATTCTCTGGTGTATCTGGTATTCCCGCTAATTGTCCATCGGATGATTCTAATCTAGAATTTACTATCAAGTATAATAAAGAACAATACCTTGACAGAATTGATGGTGTGTTCTTGAATACTGATGGAAATTTTGTTGTTAAGAAAGGAAACTCTTCACTTAACCCATCACGTCCAGAGACAATCAGCGATTCTACTCCACTCTACTATCTCTACATTCCTGCATTTACAGATTCTTATAGAGATGTCCGTATTATTCCTGTAGAGAATAAGCGTTACACGATGAAGGACATTGGAAAATTGAATCAACGTGTCGAACGCCTAGAGTATTATACTTCTCTTAGTGTTTTAGAACAGCAAACACTGAACATGCAAGTTACCGATGATATTGGTCTTGACAGATTTAAGTGTGGTTTTTATGTAGATAACTTTGAAACACATAAAGGAGATATCAAATCAGTAGATCATGTATGTTCTATTGATACTCAGCAGTCTGTTCTTAGACCACAAGTTAGTGAAGATAGTTTCCTCGTTAAGGAAATCAATACTAGAAATGATCAAAGAGAAGTTTCTGGTTATGTTAACAATAAAGGTGTTCTAACACTACCATATACTAATCGTAGATTACTTGGTAATAATTTTGCTACTAAGACAATTAATCCAAATCCATTTGTTGTTCTTCAATATGTTGGTGATCTATCCGTAGATCCTAATGTTGATTCTTGGTATGATAGATCTATTGCTCCTCTAGTTACAGACAACAATACGGATCTATTTGTACCCTTCCTTGCTAAAGAAAATCTAGAAGTGGCATTCGCAAGTCTGTACAATTCCTTTATTGTAACTTGGTCTGGCACCGAAAGATCTTTCTATAATATTAATCCTCTATCAAAAACCAATACAGAAATATCTGGTGAAGAAGTTATCAAAGCAAATGTTGCGAGTTCTTCTAATATCAGTCCGATGAATAATGAGATTGGTAAAGGTATTGCTTCTAGAACTAGTCGTGGTAAGTCTGTTGCATCTGCACTGCAATATTTTGCTCGTAGCATTCCAGTTAAATTTACCATCCGTAGACTTAAACCAAAAACTGAAGTATACGTATACTTAGAAGGTAAAAAAATTAACAGATGGGTTGTTCCTGATATTAGATTTACTGGTATTCCTGGCAACTCATTATCTACTTTCAATGCACCTATCATCACTGACGAAAGTGGCAATGCTAGTGGTATTGTTTTGATCCCTGCTGGTAAAGCACCTAGAGAATCTGCTGCATGGACAGGAGAAGCAGAAACAGTATCGTATGATAATTCATCCGAAGAAGTTAGAATTACTACTGGAGAAAAAACTTTACGCTTTACTTCCAGTGCAACGAATCGCAACAAAACAGATGTAGAAACATTTGCAGAAACTAAGTTCTATGCATCAGGTCTTCTTCCAGATAATCCTGCTAGCATCGTATCCACAAAACCAGCATACTTCAAAGCAAATGAAGGAACTCAATTGGTTACAAATAATACTGAAGTTGAGCAAAAACCAAATCCTTTAGCACAAACATTTAAAGTTGAAGAGTATGATGAAGGCGTATTTGCTACTGGTGTAGATCTATACATTTCTAAGAAGAGTGATTCTATTCCTATTAGAGTATACCTTACCGATGTAGATTCAGAAAAACCAGGTAAAAATATTATTCCTGGCACAGAAATTGTCAAGGAACCATATACTTATGTTAAAGCATATGTATCAGCTTCTGTAACTGTTATTAAGGAAGAAAATATTATTGGTGTAACAACCAATGCTTCTGGTCCTATCCTTAAAATCTTAGACAAGAACAATAACCAACTTCCTGTATCAGAAGATAATGAAATTCAATTGAATAACGAACAAGTATACACTTTTGTTCTATCTAATAACAATGGTACTGCTTTCATAGCAAACGAGGAATTAAAACTTAACTCTATTACAGTATTCAATAACGCAAACAATACAGAGATCTCTGCACGTATTGCAAAAGACTCTGGTGTTGTTTCTGTAATGAAAGTAACTAATACAGGATCTAATTATGATTCTGCAACTATCACCATTGAGTCTCCAAGTCTTCCTGGTGGCAGTAACGCTACTGGTAGTGTTAAAGTATCTGATGGTCTCATCTATGACACTACACTTACACTTTCTGGTAGAGGTTACACAGAACCACCTTCTGTTGTTATTAGAGGATCTGGTATCGGTAACACTGGTGCTACCATTGAAACTGAAATTGAAATCACAGAACCTGCTGTCAGAATGGGTGTTGCTGAAGATGTGGATGGCGGTATCCCATCAGTAACTCCAACTAACTTTATGTTTGACTATCCTGTATTCCTGCAAAACAATACAGAATATTCTCTAGTTGTAGAAACTGATTCTAAAGACTATAACATTTGGGTATCTAAGTTAGGTGAAACTGAAATTGCTACAAATACAACAGTTACCACAAATCCGTCACTAGGATCTGTTTACAAATCACAGAATACTGGTTCCTGGGTAGAAGATCTATTTGAAGATATTAAATTTACTTTATACAGAGCAGAGTTTGATATCTCCAATACTGCATCCATTGATCTCACAACTATTAGTAAAGGTTATGAGAACATGATCGAGGATCCTCTAGAAACATATGCATTTGCTAATGCCAATGCAACATCATCTCTCTTTAAAAATAACAATAACATTATTAAAGTAAATCATAAAAATCATGGTTTTGATTTAAACAATTCATATGTATTCTTTAAAAATCTAGATACGACTGCTGGGTTCACTCAAGGTTCTTTGAATACAACTCTATTTAAAGTTTCCAATGCTGGTCTTGACACATTTAATATCAGTGGTATTGGTAGAGCAGCAGACACAATTACTGGTGGCGGTGCAGATGGATTGATTGCTTCTAATAAAAAATATGAAAGACTATTAGCACAGATTGCTTACTTGCAGTCTCCTTCTACAAACATCGAAACTTTTGTTAAATCAACAGATGTTATTGCTGTTGACTCTTTAACTGAAAACTATAACTCATATGGTTCAGTAGATTTTGAAAAGACTTTCCTAAATGAAGAGCAATTCTTTATTAATCAAAAAGTAATTGCTTCTGATATTAATGTTTTGATGAATAATTTAGAAAGAAGTCTTACTTATAGATTAAATCTATCATCCAACAAATCTTATCTTTCTCCAATTATTGATTTAAATACCTCTTCTATTAAAATTTCTTCTAATAGAATTGAGAATGCCAAAGGAAAGGAAGGAAGATATGGCAAGAGATTGCAAGTTATTGAATTCTTACCAGTGTATTCATTTGTTGTCGCGGGTAATAGTGTTGATGTAAGTCTTGGACAAACAGTAGAAGGTGTTGGTTACGAGGCAAGCGGTATTGAGGCATCTGGTGCTCGCGGAGAAATTGTATTCTGGAATCCATCAAACTCCACGATACTTGTAAAAGTTAAAAACCAAAGTAACTTTGTATCTGGAGAGCAACTATTCTTCTCCATTCAATCACAAGCAGGTGAAGATTTTGCAAGCGATACAGTTAGAATTTCTGGTGCAGCACCACAACTCATCAGACCTGACTTTAATTTCGATCAATTAGTTACAGCAATTAATCCTTCTGCTACTACGACAAATTATGATAATTTAATTGGAGGAACAATTACTTCCTGGGATGTTCCTAACCAAGTATTGATCTTAGAAAATGATAAAGAACCTATCAATTCTGACTATAATTCAGATAATAAATCTGGTTCGTTTATTAGAGCACAGCAAGTTGCAGATCAAGCATCTGATATTCTTAGAGTTGGTGATCTTGTTTCCTGGTCTGGATTGATAGCAGGTTATGAAAAGTTATACGAAATTAAATCTATGAGATTTACTGATGGAGTTGACTTTGTTTCTGAAAATAGTGCTAAAGAAACATCTGCTGTTGCTAAGTACACCACAAAAGAAATTGCTCTTAAGACACAAGCATCAGGAATTGATGTTATCATTACCGCAAACGTATCAAATTCTGAAAATATTAAACTATCCTACAAAACAAAAACAACTTCTGTTCAGAAGAAATTTGAGGATATTGAATGGGTTCTATTTAATGATACTGGTATGCCTATCAATCCAGAGAATGCAACCCCGCAAAATACTATCTCCGCTCAGAAAGAAGAACAATCTGCTTATCAAGAGTTCAGATATAGTGTTGACAACTTAGATGACTTTATTTCGTTTGGTGTCAAAGTTACCATGTCATCTGATGATCCTGCATATGTACCCAAAATTCAGGATATTAGAGTAGTTGCTTCAGTATGATAAAGGTTGAAGGTCATGATGGTCTTTATCGAGACCCAGATTCAGGGGCGATTGTAACTACACGATCGTCTCCTAATAAGACCGCATCCCATACAATCAAAGGAATGCGGACTGACATAAATACATTGAAGGAAGAACTATCTGATATTAAACATCTTCTTAGAGAGATATTAAGAAATGCCAGCAATTAACGTCGCAAAAACAGATACCTTTGAAATTCAAAGGCAGAAGATCAATAATATTGGAACGCAAATTTTCAATATTTCGGCTGGTGGTAGTGACCTGGCTACTGGAGAATTAAAACTAGGGGACGGAACTAAAACAGCTCCTTCTCTGGCATTCACTAGTGAAGGAACTTTAGGTTTATACAAACCAGCATCACAAGAGATTGGTTTTGTTGCTGCTGGTAAAGATATTATCAACTATAGACCAGATGGTATTTACTCTTTCCAAGATTTTTATGTTAGAAAAAGAATTCTATTAAATTCTGGTCTTGATATCCAGAATGAAGGTCAAAATTATGATCCAGGTGTATATACTAGTGTTGACTTAACAGGTGGTTCTGGTTCTAATGGTTTAATTGACCTAGTTGTCGAAGCATTTAATGGATCTGTAACTAATAATGGTAATAACTATCTTTCAGGAGATTATAGTGATATTCCTTTAGTTACTGATGGTAGCGGTACTGGAGTTCAGGTCTCGTTTTCTACTGCCGCACCAGTAATTGCAATTGGAAACGCTGGTAGTGGTTATGATGATAATGAATATGGTTCTGTTGAACCAGTATCATCTGGAACTGGAACTGGTTTAGTTGTAACGCTAACTATTACTGGTGGTTCACTGGCATCTGTCTCTGTAGATGAAACAGGAAGTGGTCACAATTCATCAGATACATTCACAATTGATAACACGACACTAACTTTTATTGATGAAGCTACAGGACTAGAAACCCAAAGTGGTGGTGCTGGTATTCAATTAACCATTAGTAATAACGTTAATGAAGTTGACGTAGCAACTTTATCTTTTCAGGAAAAAGGATCTGGTCACGCAGTTGGAGACAATCTAACAACTCCTGGTTCTGTAACTAAAACAGCAGATTTACCTGGTGCGGTAACTGGTCTTACGACTACACTTAGTGTCGCTAGTGCAAATATTACAGTATCCTCAACTACTGGTATTGTTAGTGGAATGATTGCTACCCAGACTGCTGGGGATGGCGCTATTGAAGGAAGTTCGGTTGTACAAAGTGTTGTTAATGGAACCACTATTCAATTATCCGAGTTGCCAACAGTAGATGGTACTGCAACTCTTGATTTTACCAGTGATCCTGTTGACACTATAACTGTTAGTGACGCAAGTGATGTAATTAATGGTGGTATTGTTACTGGTGGTGGATATACTGGTGTTGTTGGTGGTATTGATTATGAACTGAATACTATTACTTTAGATCCCGCGCCAACAGGTGGTGCTCAATCAGGAGTTACGTTTACTATTGCTCCGCCATACGGATCTGGTAGTGCATTTAACTTTGAAATTAATGCTGTTGGTGTTGTTACTACAACAACTTTATCATCTCAAGGAGAAGGTAATGGTTATGCTGTTGGTGATGTACTAACAGTTAATCCACTTACTGTTACTCAACCACTTGAATACGAGACTACAGTATTTGCTGGTCAGTTACTTACTGTTGCTTCTCCAATCAATGTTAGTGTCGGTAGTGTAATTAACGGATATACACCACCTGATAGTGAAGCAGGAACACCTGCAGAATACGGCGACGACATGCTAGTCATTGCTATTACAGCAGGAAGTCCTGGTTCGGCAACTGGATTTATCGCAGGTTCTGCTACTCAATTAGATGCAGGTGCTGAGTTTGGTATTAATAGTTCTGGAGTGTTCACAGTTGCTACTTACGAACCTGCAGGAAGATTCTATATTGATGATGGAAACGGATCAAATCTCCAACCAAATTACACACTATACGCAGGTAACACATACTACTTTAATCAAACTGACGGAAGTTTTTCAACTCATCCAATGAGTTTTTCGCAGCATCCTGATGGAACTAGGAATCTTGTTGAAAATATTACTACTACGCTATCAGTAGGTTCAACTACTTTTACTGCTAGTAGTACTACTGGTATTCTAGAAGGAATGCTTATTGCTGTTACAGATGATGGTCCTGGCGGTGTTACAATCGGATCAACAGTTACTAGTATTGTTGGCAGTACAATTACCATGTCCGCACCTGCTGCAGCTGATGGAGCAGCAACTCTAAGTTTCACTGGTGCTGCATATACTGATGGCGTAGTACAGGGTGCAGCAGGAAACCAAATTACAATTACTGCTTCAACACCAAATCCACTTTATTATTATTGCCCAAACCATGATGGAATGGGTGGTGAACATACAATTAATTTAAACAACCCTAAAGTATTTGGTTCTAATTTAGAAATTCTTGTCTCTTCTGTTGACATTGACGATATTATTAGTGCGGATATTAACTTAGGTATTTTTGATGCTGTTAAGTTAACTTCAGAAACTTCTACAATTGGAGCAGCAGATTTTACTACAAGTCTGGTATCACCTCTTGGTACTATTGATACATTAAATACAACTGATGTTATTGCTGTTACTGGAGGAAATCTAAATCTCAGTTCTGCGGCAGATATTATATTGCAAGCTGTTGACGTTAAACTTGGTACGGGTATTAAATTAAATTCTGCTCTCAATTTAATTGAGACTACTGGAGAGATTAAGACAACTACCAAACTTAATGTTAATGATAGACTCAGTATTGTTGATAACAATATTTCAACAACTTCTCTTGATGATATTTTACTAACTCCTGGTCTTGGTAAAGTTGCAAAAGTTGATACCTCAACTGCATTCACAATTCCTGTTGGTACTACAAATGATCGTCCTGGTGTGCTCGATGTAGAGAGTGGTCAGATTAGATTTAATACAGATACTAACCAGTATGAGGGTTATAGTTCTACTGCTGGTGCATGGAATTCTCTTGGTGGTGTACGTGACCTAGACGGAAATACCTATATTCTTGCAGAAGAATTTATCGGTGCTAACGATAATACACTTTATTTCGTTAATGATGCTGTCACAACAATGAAGTTGGACAGAAACTTCCTTGATTTCTTTACAACTAAAGATATTAAATCTACTAGAATTGGAGCACCAGAAAATAGAAATTGGAACACAAATACTCCTGTTACTCAAGGAGAGTTCTTAAAGTATGGTTTGAATCTATTTGAGGTAATTACTGCTGGTGTCACTGGAACATCAGGTAATGAACCAACAAATACTACTGGAAATAATTTCAATAATGGTAGTGCTGTCCTTAAATATAATTCTCTAGCAGTTGCTCCAATTGACTTCAATGAAGTTGAAATTGTTAGGATTGGTACAAGCAATCCAATTCCTCTAGAAATTAACGGAGATCTAAAACTATTCAATAACACCATTTCTACCAATGTCAATGACATGGTGTTTCAACCAAATTCAGGTCAAAAGGTAAAAGTTAATGCTAATACTTCTTTAGTAGTTCCAGTTGGAGATTCTAACTCCAGAGGAAATGCTGAGCAAGGATCTATTCGCTATAACACAAGTGACCTAACGTATGAAGGTTATGATGGATCTCAGTGGGGATCTCTTGGTGGTGTTAAAGACGTTGATCAGAACACTTACATTATTCCTGAAACTGCTCCTGGTGCAAATGAAAATATTCTATACTTCTATAATAATGGTCTGAACACTCTGCAACTTACTGAAAATGCATTAGAGTTTCGTGACATTGATACCATCACTTCTTTGGGAGCAGGTGGTATCAAAGATTTGCTTAATATTAATGCAAATAAAGTTACATTTGATAATCTCGCAACTACGCTTGATAATACGAGTGCTGATTCTACCTTCTTATTTTGCACAAAACAAAATTTTGATTTAGGTTTATCTGCTGGTTTGACCACAGATACATTGGTCAGACTTACAGATGACGGAGATGTATTCTTCAACTTAGGTTTTGGAACAGGAGTTTACAATGGTCTCAAAATTATTGATAGCGAACTGAGTGCATTTGAACTACAAAAATTTGCAGTTCGCACTGAGCAAAGTAATCTAGTTAAAGATACTATTGATCAAGGTGCCACAGTTCTTTATAATCCTGCAGTAGAAGCATCGGCAAAGGTAACACTAACAGCACACAATAAAACTTCTGGAAACAAAGAATTTTTAGAATTTGCTGTTATTGATAACGGCACTGATATTTCATATACTGAATATAATAATCTTAAGACTGGACAAGAAATTGTTTCAGTCGAATTCGATTTTGATGCTAATAGTGATGTTCGCATTACATATACATTAGATACGAATTTAAATACAGGTAATCAAGTAGACGTTACAGTCGTCAATCAAGTAACTAAGAGGTAAAAATGGCATCTAATTTACAAAATTTAGATTCGCTAGGAGGTTTCTCTGTTGACAATACCACTATTGTCAACGAAACTTTTGACATCAAAAATGTTAATACTCTGCAGGTAAAAAATTCTTTTTTTGCAGATAGTTATACAGAGCATTATATTATGAGAGGACTTAACACGTCTATTCTTGAAATTAATGATACTGGTGGTCAAATTTTTCTACCAGACAATACTATTAATTTTATTGAATCTACTATTGTTGGAGTGAATGATTCTGGTGGAGGAAATTTAGTACAGAAACTGGAAAGTGCTATTTCTGTAAATTCTGCTGGTACTTTAGCAGAAATGTCAACAATGACCACTATCATAAAAGATACTGTTCCGCAAGGACAAACTTGGACTATCAATCCTTTTGTCGGTGGTTCTTCAAATTCATTTAGTTATACAACTTCTAGAGCAGGTACAACCATTTCAATCAAGTGGATTGCATACACTAGAGTTGTTAGCATTCAATGGACTTGATGCTAAATAGATAAGAGAATAAAACCTACGGCAAAGGCTGAGTAAGAAATGAGTTTTCAGTTAAATTCCGACAGAGAAACTATTAGAGCCATTGCTCCTACTCTAATTGGATCTCAAGAATTATCCATTAGGGCAGGTTCTGGTTCTGACGAAAAGGAAGTACTCAGAACTCTACTTGATCCTGGGACAGATTTACCGCGAGTCGGTATCAATAGGACTGGAAATAGAATTGACAGGGTTGTAGTAAATTTAGGTGGTACTGGATACACTATTCAACCAACTGTTAATATTGAACCACCTCCAGCTGGTGGTACTCAAGCAGTAGGTTCTGCAATTATTGATGAAGGTTTTGTTACTGCCGTTCTTATTGACAATCCTGGTAAAGGATACATTACTGCTCCTGCTGTAACAATTAGTGGTGGTAATGGTACAGGTGCTCAAGTCGAAGCATTCCTTGATACTGTTGATTTTGAACTTGACATTAATGGTGCTATTAGAACATCTACGTCGATTATTTCAGACACGGCGAGAATTCTAAACCTAGATATTGATAACTTCATCACTCCAGATGCTAAATTTAGAGCACCTGATCTGAAAACTTATATGAACAACACGGGCATCCCATGGACTGCCCAAACTATTGTTCAGAAAGATGCTTATAGGTATAGAGGTCCAAACGTTTATCAAGCACTGAATGCTGGCGAAACGGGAACTGTACCACCTCTGCATAAAGATGGTATTGAAACTAATAATGAAGTTCAATTCAAGCATATTGGTTTTAGAGTAACTGATCCTTCGGCGTTCCAGTATAATGAGACTGGAGAATCTGGAGAGTTCCCTCGTTCTATCACACCTCTACTTGGTGATAGATCTACTAAAATTGCAACTACAGAATACGTCCTCAACCTAGCAACGAATGACGTTGGTGGTCGTATTTACGTTTCAGCACAGATTGGTTCTGACCTAAACGATGGTCGTTCTGCTGTTGCTCCTGTTAGAACAATCAAGAAGGCAGCACAACTTGCATGGTCAACTCCTGGTGTCAAGGAGACTCTTATTGTTTCTGGTGGTGATTACGTAGAAGATAATCCAATTTCACTACCACCTGATGCATCAGTTGTTGGTGATAACTTACGTTTGGTTATCATTCGTCCTGCTAACCCAAGAAAGCACATCTTCAAGTTCGGTGACAAGAACTATGTCATTGGTGTTACGTATCGCGACCAGGTTGACTCTACTGGAGATGCGGTAGCAACTTGGGACTTTGCGATGGTCTTTGACGACAAGCAAAGAATCAACTATGACTATACAGCAAATGGAGATTTCGGAACTTCTTTCCCAATTGGAACACAAATTTTTGGACCAGAAAAATTCCGTGCAGACTTCCAAACAAACACAGGTCTCTCAAATCTTACATCAAATTTAGCAGTCAAAGGTATCAACACTGGTGCTGAAGGTATTATTAATGAAGTAAACTTTGGATCTATCGTTGGACCACAAGCTTATATTTCTGGTAAACTTGATTTTTCTGTTACCAGTGGCGCATTTACAGCGGGTGAAACTTTCTTGTTTGGTGGTACAGGGTCTATCAAATGGACTCCAAATACACCATATACAATTGGACAATTACTTTGGGCAACTGATAATGTTTATCAAGTAGCTGTTGCTGGTACTTCTGCTGCATCATCACCTATTCACACCACAGGAACAGTTGCTACTGGTCCCGATACACTAGAACTTACATTCCTTAGAGATGCATACGAATTCGTATCTACTGATATTAGATCAATTAGAGCAGAAGGCGAAGTTGTTTTTGAAGAAACCGACATTACTGATGCTCTGCCTCTCGTAAGAATTGATTTCTCCAAGCAAGGCACTGCAGAAGTTTCAACTGGTGGTTTCCAAGATCCTAATGTTGTAGAAGATAATGGTGGTATTATATTCTACACCAATGCTTTGGTTGGTAGGCAGAACACTCATGATTTTAAGGAAGGACAGGAAATCTTTATTGAGGGAATGCCTACCAGTTCTCCTGATCTATCTTTCCTAAATGGAAAGCAAAGAATTTACAAAGTTCTGGAAGATGCTGATGGTCGTTCAAGACGTTTTGTAATCCCTAAGAAAACTACGATCACTACAACTGATAATTTTGATCCAGGTCAATTTTCATCTGTAAGAGCTTATGGTAAGTCAATTACCATCTCCTTGCTGAACTCTCCTAATAGATTCCCAATGGCAACACCTGTTGCCAGAAGATTCCAAGATGCTTGTTTGCAAATTAGAAACAACGTAGAATTTATTGCAGATGAAGTTGTTGGAAAAGTCAATGATCAATTTAAGAAAGAATATTATTCTGTCTACGAAATTGGTGGCACTCCAGATTCTACACTTACTCCAACTGATGTAGACTATGATCCTGCTACTGGCATCGCTACATTCACAGTAACTAGTCATGGACTTAGTATTGGAGATGGCGTTAGAATTACGGATAATTCTATCACACAAACCTGTGCGATGGATGGATATAAGACAGAACATACTTCACCTAATTCCCATCATTATTCTAGCGGAAAGACTCTACCAATTCGTTCTTCAGGATTTACAACTGATCAGTTTGAACTTTTTGTTGGCATCTCTGGTCCTGACCAGCAATATACACCTACTGATGTAACTTACGATCCTGCAACTGGAAATGTAAATCTAACAATTGGTGCTCATACATTATCTGTTGGAGAAGGTATTGTTATTGATGACAATTCGTTGTCCTTTACGTGTGACATGGATGGCGATCAGTCAGTTAAGTCTTATCCACGTCCTGGTATCGATCCTTTTGCTAGCAGATCTATTCCTATTACAGAAATTTCTGCAACTAGTATTACTATCAATGGAGGAATTTCTGGTCCCAATAAGTATTTCCAACCATCTGCTGTAAACTATAACGCTGCAACTGGTGACATGACTGTCACAGTTGGTCAGCATGGACTCGGAGTTGGACGCAATGTTGTTCTTGCGGATAACTCATTCACATTCACTTGTGATCAAAATGGATATGCAACCGAGCATACTTATCCACGTCCTGGACAAGATCCACAAGCAGGTAAGTCTATTGCTATTACTGATGTAGGAACCAATTCCCTAACAGTATCTGGAGCAACTTACACCGCTTCAAGTGGTCAAGTTGACATCACTACTTCCGCACCACACGGAATGCAAGAAGGTGATTATATCTTGTTTGAAGATAACTCACTAACCTTTACGTGCAACCTGGACGGGAATGTAGTCAGTAAAAATTATCCACGTCCTGGTTATGACTACCCTAGCGGAAGATGGTTCCCAATTAGCAACATTTCAGCAAGTGGTTTTAGAGTTAATATTGGACCTTCTAGTTATACTGGAGTACATGCTTTTGTTTCCGCAACAAACAATGGTCTAAAACATCAAGACGGAACATTTACAATTAATGTTGGTAACGCAGGTAGTGCATCAGGATCAAATCATCAGTTTGTAAATGCAACTGCTCAAGCAATTAAGCACGAACCACAATCTGTCCATACGTTTACTGGTTCAACATCTAATTCAGTAAAACATCTACCTCAATCCGCACATACGTTTGTAAGATCTGCACCAAACGCTCTATCTATTGGTGGTTCTACTCTCAAAATTTATCTCGGAACATCTACTTTCGTACACACATATGTAAGTGGTGGTGTTGTAACTTACAATTCTCAAAATTATAATATTACTAATTTTGTTTATGATAATATTTCTACTGGCGAAGCAACTATTACCCTAGCATCTCCAGTTGCTGCTTTGTCTGAAGATGCTACTATTAGAATTTCGGATTTAGTTGTAGAGTGTGTAGTAGATGGTGTTACTACCCAAAAAACTTATCCAAGTTTTAGCATCCCTGTAAACGATAACAAGTGTCGTAGAGATGTCGGACATTTCATTAGTGCAATTACTAGAGACCTTGAGTTTGGTAGCAACTATAACGTTATTGATGCAGCGAAAAAGTATATTGATGGTACTAACACCCAGATTGATTTTGTCAATACCGAAATTATTCAGACAGTACGTGCTCTAGAATATGCAAGAGAACTGATCACTTTTGCTATGAGAAAGTGGCGTACTGGAACTGGAGCTCCTGGTCAAGCAATTTATGTTCCTCAATATTCTCAACTTGACAGATATTTTGACCCAACAATTATTGATGATATTTCAACTCCTGCTTGTGCTAACGTAGCATCTGCTATTGATACACTAGCATATCTGTTTATTGATGTTCTTGCTAATGATACCAGTGGAACTTATCTAGATGGTGCTTATCTAATTGCTAGAAATAGAGATTTGATTGCTGATGAAGCATACAAACTAGCAATGATCCAATACCCTTCTCTTGGATTAGGTAACATTGATGAGCGTAAGTGTCGTAGAGATATTAACTTAATTACTGGCGCTATAATTAGAGATCTATCACTGGGAGGAAATGCTGGTATTGTCAATGCAGCAGAATTGTATTTCACAGGAAGTGCCCTAACTGGAATACCTGCATCTGAACTTGCTCCTACAAGGTTTGCATTCGAGAAAGCAAGAGATTTGTGTATCGCAGCAATGCGTAATTGGACAGATGCATCTGGTGCTGCAGTCACCACACCTAATTCAGATATTCCTCAATTTACTGATAGTTCAATTCTTGTAGATCCTACTGGTGTACCTTTATGTGCAAACGTTGAAGCATCTATTACAACTGCATTCCAACTACTAGATGACATCTTGAGTGGCACTACCTCTCCTGGTGCTACAGTAAGAGATACGGGAACTTTATTTGATACTTCAACTATTGCTACTTTCCCTGATAGCATTATTTACGATAGTAAAGGTACAAAACTAACTCCACGTTCTGATTTTGCTGATAATCCTATCATTGAAGCATCTCCATATACTCAGAACGCATCTGTTATCTCCTTCCTAGGTGGTGGCGGTGCTGAGGTTGATGGTGATAAGGTTAAGCAACCTAACTGCCCCTTCCCTGGTCTTGAGTTAGACGGAACAGCATCCTTCCCCAATCAGGGTAAGTCGATGGTTGCATCAGCCTTTACTATCGTTTCTTTCGGTGGTACAGGTTACAAAATTACTAATGATGGTTATGTTCAGTTAGTTTCTGTATTCGTTATCTTCTGTGCCGATGGCGTCCTTGCTGAGTCTGGTGGTTATTGTTCCATCACGAACTCTGCTACAAACTTTGGTATCTTTGCTCTCCGTGGCATTGGATTTAGAAAAGATGCATATGAATTTGATGTTGGTTTAATTAGTAATGTATCTTCCACTCCTACAGGCAGAACAATCTTCACAGTTTCTGGTTTAGGAAGAGAACCACTTGAGCATTATATTGTTAAAATTGATGGATTCTCGAACGTAGATCCAGATATTGAATACTTTATTGATACTGTAGAAGGAGTAACAGTTGGTCCTCCTTTCACTGCTCAACTAACACTTGAGTCTGGTTCTGGTGGTGGCGCAGCTTTAAAAAATGACGCTACTGATAACGCAGTTTCTGTTGGTACTTTGGTTGGTGAAACAGTAAGACTTCACAGACCATCTATTGTTAACTCGTCTTCACATACGTGGGAATTTGCAGGATCAGGAACCAACTATAATGCACTACCAGAGAACGGCGGTACTAAAATTGAAGCATACGAACAAGTTTCTGAAAACTATGGTCGTGTATATGTCTCAGGTACTGACGAACTAGGCGACTTTAAAGTTGGAACATTTGCGAGAATTGAAAACAGAACTGGTAATATTACTTTCACAGGTACTGTTACAATTTCGGAAGTTGAATTCTTGAAACTAAAAGGTGGCGACGTTGTTGTTACTGGTTTCGACGCATCCAACACACTTGGTGGTGCAAATACTACTAACTCTAAACTGCCAACGCAGAAAGCAGTTAAAGATTACATCACCAATAATCTCGGTCCATATCTAAACAAACCATATTCAACTAACCCTGTTCCTAGAGCACTGGTTGAACTTACTGATTCTGGTAAGATCTCGGAAGATCAGATTCCCCCTCTACGTCCTTTCCAAGTATTTACGGTTGCAAACCAATCAGAAAGAGTTGCTATTGAAGGAGCACTTGCTGGTGATATTGCAATTCAACAGGATACTAACTCTTCATTCATTCTAAACAATGATAATGATAGTTTGTTTGTATCGTTCCCAATTGATTCCACTCTTCAATTCACCATTGGTGACATCTTTACTGG
>Ga0181412_1000066_pt1 | contig 38173 bp, 40 predicted proteins | sample 35SPOviralmetaG_FD_130113 | JGI IMG/M metagenome (GOLD analysis project Ga0181412, IMG submission 130113) | Marine viral communities from the oligotrophic San Pedro Time Series (SPOT) site, San Pedro Channel, CA, USA - 35 SPOT_SRF_2012-08-15 | ecosystem: Environmental > Aquatic > Marine > Strait... | reverse complement strand
TTCTAGCCCAACTGCTAGAAGTGATTCAGCATTAGAAGGTCAACATTGGTACAGTACCGGTGATAACACAATGCGAGTATATGATGGGACGGCGTGGAGAAGGCAAACTCCTCTAATTGCTTCTTCGGCTCCTACCACAGACTTAGGTCAAGGGACAGAATACTTCGATACAGTTGACAACAAGAAAAGAATTTATGATGGCAGTACATGGAATGATGTTTCATATCCTGGTACTGTTACAAGTAGATGGTCTTCAGAGAAAGGCGGAACTACATATGGTACAAGATTTAGAACATTGTACTTAACAGATACTACAAGTAAGAAAAGAGCAGTTGCGGCACTAGTTTATATAAACGATGGTACTGATACAGGTTATACTAGTAATGAAACCATTATGTGTATATTCAGTGACTATGCATTTACAGTGGATGCTAGTTCATTATCAACTAGTTACAGAGACAGTGAAAGTTCACCAGTTAACCTAAATGCAGAATTTAATGATGCTAACGGTATGGGTTATGATATTAAAGTTGGTATGAACTTAAGACGTGCTTACTCTACAACAGCAGTTAGTTTGGCAAACGTTGCCTTACAGGCAGATAGTGCCAATGGTTTACTAGTAGGTGGTACAACATTACCAGCAAGTGGTTTCTACCATACAGGTAGTACTGCTATTGTTCCTGGCTCAACAGATGCTGTAAACTTAGGTAGTACAACAAACAGATTTAATAACCTATATTTAGGTAGTGATATTGTAATTGGTGATCCAGCAGAAGCGTCTGTTCAAAACCATACAATTCAATCAACAGGTAATGCGGCATTATCCGTAGGTACAACAAACGATCCAGTTAAAACATTATATGTGGATGACATCTATATGTCAGGTACTATAATTGGATTTGGTGCAGATACTATTGAAACAATTGGTTCTAGTGCAAATCCAATGGACACAGCATTTATTAGTAATGTTGCAGTTAATCCTGCGGCAGGAACTGCTCAACAAAATATTACAACATCTGGAATAAGAGGACTTGATTTACAAGACTCTAGTGGTACAGTGGTATTTGATGCATCAACAGGAACATTACAGAATATTGCACTAGCAAATGCTTTAACACAAGGCGATGGTATTACATCTTTTAGTTATGATGGAAGTACAGCAAGTCAAACTATAGCAGTAGACAGCACAGTTGTTAGAACAACTGGAACACAAACTGTGGCAGGTGCTAAAACATTTAGTGCAGAAATTATTTCAACTGCAGGTTTAGATGCAACAGGACAAACTATTAAATGGGGTTCACTAAGCGACGGTACAATTACTGTTACCCAATTTGTAGACGAAGACAATATGGCATCAAATAGTGCCACACAGATTCCGACACAGCAATCTGTTAAAGCATACGTTGATACTAGTTTATCATCAGGATTCACTAGTGATGCTAACAATACTAGAGACTTAGGTGCTAGTGGTAATAAGTGGGCTAATGTTTATGCAACAACATTCCAAGGTGTAGCAACAACGGCTCAATATGCTGATATGGCTGAGGTTTATTCCTCCGATGCAGACTATGAAGCAGGCACAGTTGTTAAGTTAGGTGGCGATGCAGAAATTACAATGACTACAGCACATGCAGATACAGATGTATTTGGCGTGATATCAACAAGCCCAGCATACTTAATGAACGCAGAAGCAGAAGGATTACCAGTAGCAATGACAGGAAGAGTTCCAGTTAAAGTAATTGGTAAAGTTAGTAAAGGCGAAAGACTAGTTAGTTCTGACGTTCCTGGATTAGCATGGGCATTAGGTGATGAAGAATATGATACTAGAGCAGTAATAGGTAGAAGTTTACAAGACAAAAATGACGGCAACGAAGGCATAGTAGAAGCAGTTGTCGGTGTAAAATAGATAAATATAAGAAACAAAGAAGTAGGAGTTTAATATGCCAAGTGGAGCAAGTGTAACAGTAACAGGTGGATTCAACATGACCAAAGTTGTAACAGGTGATGTGATTGGAAACTCTGATTACGATTTAATTAAATCAAACGTCTATAGGCAGTTAAGTACGCCTGCAGACCATACAGTAGGCACATACACAGCAAGTTCAATATACGGCTACAATCAATCGATTGGTAGTTTAGACGCCGCAACAGGCGAAACAATTAACGCAAGTAGTACAGATAACGGATACAAAAACTTGCAAGACGAGGTCCAGGCTATAGGAACATTCCTAGGTCTTTCTTTAAATAGTTCAACAACAACAGATAAAGTAGATGGTAATACAATCTCAGCAAGTGACTGGAGTAACTTAATGGACGATGTTAAGTTATGTTTCGATGCAAGACTTTCTGTTCCTGGTGGTAGTTTAACATCTGGAGCATTTGGTGATTCTACTAGAACAACAGCATGGGGTAGTTCAGGTACACCACAAATTACACATGAGTTTACTACTACATTTAGTAGTGAAGCACATGCTAGAGCATTTTTCAACGGTGGAGGAGAAATAAACTTCACAGCAGGACGTTCAGGTGGTACATCAGGTAGTGCGGCAGGAACAATTGGTTCTCAGAATTCAAACTGGACATCACTACTAAGTAGTATGGGTACATTATCATTTAACCTTAACAACTTAACAAGTTCAGGATCAACAGGTACAAGTGCTGGTAAAGGTTTTTATGAACTAACAGCAAGTTATCAAGACTTATATACCAAGTATGGATCAGGTTCTTATGCAAGTAACTATTACTTAATAAGAGCAAAAGTCAACAGTACAACTAATCCAACAATTATAACATTCCAGGTAAGATTTAGAGATGACCACGCATTGGGCGATGGTGTTGGTGCTGACGGTGTTGACGGTAACGCAGATGACTCAGTCGGATATGTAGATAGTGTTGACGGTACTGTAGTAAGTACTGTAACATCAAAACGTGCAAATAACGGTGTTGTTATTAGTGCGCCATCTTACTCCGCAGTAACTAACCTGTAATAAGCAAATTTAAAGAAGCCAGTTCGTTGTAACTGGCTTTTTTTTGACTGATAAATATTGCTATGACGTCTAAACTTAACAAAGCATTAGAGTTTTCTAATTACAGAACAACTTTAAATATTCAACACAATGCACTTAAATCCAAAGTGCAAACATTATTAAATTATAGTATTAATGGTGGCACATTCGAGATATCACAAATATTAATCTCTTTTGTAAAAACATTAATAGAACAGGGACACGACACAGCAATACTTTTAGATGTGTACAACAACCCTATTGAAATTGTTGGTTTAGAAGATTTTTTAGAGGAAATTCTATCAAGATACTTTGAAGCAACAAACGAATATCACGCAGAATATTCAAAAATGAAGCAGAGTCGCAAAGTTCATAAATTGGTAGATTTGGAACTTGATGACGACAAAGAGTAAAGGAATATTAATATTTGCTCATAACAATGAGGAAATAGATTATCTAAAGTTAGCAACTATAAATGCATACTATATCAAAGAAAATTTAGATATACATGACATCACGGTTGTTACTAATCAGTATAGTTACGACTATAACTTAGACTCCATGGGGTATGATTTTATTCATGATGCTATTTCTAATGTTGTTATAACAACTAAAGACAAGACCTTTAAAAATATCAATAGACGTTCATATAAAGATACTAGCCACAACAGTATGTCCTTACCATTTTATAACATAGACAGATGCGATGCTTATGATATCAGTCCTTATGATGAAACTATATTAATAGATGCAGACTATTTAATAATGAGCGATGTTTTAAATAACTGTTGGGGACATGATAATGAACTAATGATGAATTGGAAATATCAAGACATTATGACAGACCGTGATGATCCTACACTAAGAAGATTATCGCCTTTTGGTATAACAATGTATTGGGCAACAGTAGTATACTTTAAAAAATCTAATTACGCAGAACAATTTTTTAATACAGTTAGACATGTAAGAGATAACTCTACTTACTATCAAGAACTGTATAGATGGCCCGGAGGACTGTATCGAAATGATTACAGTTTTAGTGTAGCCGCACACATGATGGCTGGCTTCATTGATAAGGGCGTACCCCAACTTCCAATCCCTGCACTTTACAAAACGTTTGATACAGATGATGTGCATTCTTCACCTAGGAAAAATGAACTTTTATTCTATCTGGAAAAACCAAAAAGTTTAGGCGACTTTATGTTATGTAAGTGGAGGGATTTGGATATCCACGTAATGAACAAGTGGGCAATCAACCGAGTAAGCAAGGAGTTAATAAATCATGTCAAATGAAGACAAGGATTTTAGAAATAAGCAACAAGATATGACTGAACTAAACAGTGATGGTAACCGTACTAGAGGTAGATACGGAGAAGATGAAAGTCACAAAAAACAAGAGAAGGATGAAGAAGATAGCAAAAAAGACACCACAACTGGGTGACCTAATCGAACATACCTGTACACTTAATGGTAAGTTCGAAGGCAAAGTAGTACAACTATTAGCAATGCAGTTTGTATATGAAACTGCTGATGGCAATAAACGTTTCTGCCTCTTCAGAGAAAGTTGGAGATTTATAGATGAGTAAAAAATGGAATACGTCTGTAATCTATGATACTGAGAACGATGGTGGCGGCACTTTCATCGCACCTGATTATTATTACACAATTAGCAGTAAGTACAATAAAGTATTTAATAATTGTTTAGAGTGGTGTGCGGGTCCGGGGTTTATAGGATATAACTTATTGGAAAAACAAGTTGTTAAAAAGATTTCATTTTTAGAAATAGCAGATTCACCTATAGAAAATTTAAAAGAAACTTCTGCATCGTTAGATAATAAAAATATAAACATATATCAAGGCAATGAACTAAATTGTATTCCTAAACAACAATTCGATTTAATAGTTGGAAATCCTCCACATTTTTTATCTAATGTAGATAATCAATTTGACGGCTTAGACCAACGTATATACATGGACCCAGAATGGAATATACATAAAAGTTTTTTCCAACAAGTAGAAAATTATTTAACAGACGATGGAGTTGTTTTGTTAATAGAGAATAGCACAGAGTCAAGTACAGATTTGTTTGACCAACTACTCGAAGATACAAATTTACAAGTAACAAACACATACAAATTTTCGGCTGAAGTACCATTATATTATATAGAGATAAGAAAAAAATGAGTAAGAAATATATACATGTTAATCAACACAAGATTAGAAGTAACTTAAAACATGGCACAAGTGAGCCTGTAATTACAATTAAAGAAGGACGTACAAACACATACTGCCACGAAGTAGAAGTAAAAGGTCCTAGCAAAGTTGTATATGGAGAAGAAGGCAAAAAACTATTATCATGCGGTGCTAGAGTAGTTATAGAAACAGAAAGTGATATTGAAATAGTAAGATGAGTAAAGGATATATAGTAATAGCACAAAACAACGATACTGTTGATTATCTAGAGCAGGCGTATGCCCTTGCCTTGAATTTAAAACTAACACAGAGTACTGTAAGCAATCTAGCAGTATGTGTTGATGCTAAGACTAAAAAACTTATTACTGCAAAACATAAAAAAGTTTTTGACAGCATAGTGGATATACCATGGCAAGATGACGCCAATGATGCCGAATGGAAAATAAACAATAAGTGGAAATACTATTACATGACTCCATATGATGAAACTGTAATTTTAGATACTGACATGATATTTCCAACAGACGTAAGTTCATGGTGGGATATATTAAGCGAAAAAGATATATGGGCATGTACCAATGTTAAAACATACAGACAAGAATTAATACATGATACATATTACAGAAAGGAACTTAAGGCAAACAAAATGCCAAATGTCTATACTGCTTTCTTTTATTTTAAAAAATCAGACTTGTCTACAGAATTTTTTAAAATGGTAGAACTTATATTTCAAAATTGGGAAAGAATGTATTTCAAATATATGCCTAAAGGCAAACCGGATTGGTTAAGTGCCGATGTGGCATTTAGTCTTGCTATGCATATTTTAGGAATACACAACAAATGTACTGTGGATCATATGACCGAACTGCCTACATTTATACATATGAAAAGTAATGTTCAAGGCATACCAACAAGTATAATAGATGAAGACTGGACACAATCATTGCCAACATATTACAAGTCTTATAATAATTTTAAAATTGGTAATTTTCAAATAACATATCCATTTCATTATGTTTCTAAACATTGGTTAACAAAAGAAATGATTGCACAAATGGAGGCCGACTATGTCAAATAAATTATTTTTAGTTCCTATGTTTCCTTCAACTAGAGAGTCTGTACAAAATTATTATGACGGACTTCCTGACGAATTAGTTATAGCAACTAAAACATTTGAAGAAATTTTATTTGATAGCGATTGGACAACACTAGAAGTATATGCAAATAGATGCAAACGAGAAGATAGAAAATTAGTATTATTTGTTAACCACGAAATAATTAAATGGGAACAATATGATATAACCATGAAAGGCGGAAATCAAACTTTTAATTTATTAGAAATACTAGATAAATTAAACATGTTAGAAATAACTTTAGTAGATGCAGGATTATATTTTAAGCCATTAGGAACATACAAAACATTATTTAAAAAACATGTAGCAAATATATGGTTAACAACATCTGCAGAGACAATACCTCCTTTTGGAGTAGAACAATGGATTTTTCATGAGGAGCATGATGAACGTTGTCATGTGTTAGAAGATTTAGATTATATAACTTATCCTTGCTATAGTTTTCTTGCAAGAACTAAAACACATAGAATAATATTATATGCAGAGGGTAACAGATTAGGTTGGTGGCAAACTAATCCTTATTTAACATTCAACGACTGTAACCTGCATGGAGAACTATCAGTATATGATTATGAGGCTGTAGCAGATACTTATTATGAAGATAATCCTGAGATGCATAAGTTTTTGTATAATTTTAGACAAAGAAAACAAGGCCCTGCCCCAACAGAACATTATTTTGAAAATACTAAACATTATCCATTTGCAATTGGTGGTGCTGGTTTTCATCCTAGTAGTAGAACATTTCAGGAAACATTAATCTCTCTTAGTATGGAATCTGAAACAATGACAAAAAATTATTTTATAACAGAAAAAACATGTCACCCTATTTGGAATTTATGTCCTGTTACAGTTCTTGGGCAACCAGGTATTAACAAATATTTAACAACAATAGGATTTGATATGTTTCCTGATATTATCGATTGGAATAAGTTTGACCATATAGAAGATATAGAAGCCCGGGCATTTGCATTTACATCTGCGGTTAATGACCTACATGAAAACTTTGATTCTATATTAAACAAATTAAAAGCAGACAAAACAAAATATTACACAAGACTTAGAAATAATTGGAAAAATTTATGGAAAATAAAAAGTAGAATGACTATAGAATTATTACATGACCCGCTAGAATTAATTAATAGTAATAAAACTGAACAAGAAGAATTTCATAATCTATTTAGTGTAAGGAGCGAAATATGACAACACCTGGAGAAAGGTTAGCACAATTAAAAACAGAACATGGAAGTTTAAATCAAGTTCTAGAAAAAACATCTGAATATACATATCTAGTGTACGATGAATATGGAGACATAAGTTATAAAAGTACAGAAGAGCCTACGTTTGAGTTACAAGATAAAAAAGTTGCAAAATTAAAAACAGTTGATTGTAAAATAATAGATGAGAAAGGCAAAGGCATAGGACAGTTTATAATAGATGAAGATGAACATGAGGTATGTCATATAAAATTGAAAACATATGACGTTTCTAAAATAAATTCTTCTAAAGATTTTCTAACAGAAGTTACATCAAGTACTGCTAACGTATGGGACATAAAACTGAAACTATATAAAAGCAACTTAACTATAACAAAAAATAGCAAGATTAAAGAAAAAGTAAACAACAATTTAAAATTTTACATAACAGAATATAAAGATCCGCATTTTGTATTAGAAAAATTTTTTATAGAAGGAAACAAACTACAAGACGAAGGTACTGTTAAGTTACCACATACGTTAAAAGACATAGCCAATGTCAGCATATATACGTCTAAAATTTACGATAAATATGTTAGACAATAATAGGAAACACACATGGCAAAAATAGATATCACAGAACTAGACATTTTTTACATTAGTTATGATGAGCCCAACTGCGAAGAACATTGGGCAGACTTACTAAACAAAGTTCCATGGGCAAAACGTGTACATGGAGTAACAGGCTTTGATGCGGCACATAAAGAGTGTGCTAACCAATCAGAAACAGATAGATTTATCACAGTAGATGGTGACAACATTGTTATGGACGATTTCTTTGAACAGTCCTTAGACGTTCCAGATACAGACCACGATGGAAATGATATTAGTAAATGTATTTTTAGTTGGAATGCTAAGAACATACTTAATGGATTAGTGTATGGTAACGGTGGACTTAAATGTTGGCCCACCGAATATACAAAAAGCATTAACACACATGAAGCCGCTGATGATGGTGAGGGTATGGAGTTTTGTTGGAAATTAGATTATATACAACTTAACGATACTTTTAGTGAGGTACATCAAACAGCATCACCCTTCCAGGCATTTAGGGCCGGCTTTAGAGAAGGTGTTAAGATGAGTACTGACCAAGGTGCAAGAGTTAGACCAGACGAATTTAAAGAAAAAATATGGTGGCAGAATTATAATAGATTGCAGACTTGGTGTAACATAGGTAGTGATATTGAAAATGGTCTATGGGCTATATACGGAGCAAGGCTTGGTTGCAAAATGACTGTACTTAGCGAGTGGGATACCAATTTAATTTCCGACTATGATTGGTTTAAGAATTTCTTTAACAATGATGTATTACCTCGTTTTCCAGGAAACGAAACATGCAAGTATTCTAAAGTTACTTGGAGTAATGAAATGTTAGAAATAGGTATTAAAGACATTGGTTTAACATTAAATGATGAGATTAGAGATATGATGTTATTCGATCCTAATCCTCAAATGTGTAAGTTTTTTAAAACAACTTATGTTAATCCTAGACGTTGGGGTGTAATGATTAGAGAAAAACAAATTCAAGATTTATTAGAGAAAGGTTTAATGCAATGAAATTAAAAAAACTATGGACAACATGGAAGTATGCTGTGGGTAGTTTCTCTGATGAACAAACAGAGGAATATGACGACATAGTTGCAATAGTAAGAACATTTATTGTTGGCATAAATGTTGTCTGTGCATTTTTTATTATAGCAAATATTGTACATAATTGGTAATGAGTATATACGATCAAGCCGCGGATAAGGCAAAAGAACAATTAGACAAAATAAGTCCTAGCATGTGTTATGCTAAGTGGAGTCAGGTGTCTATGCATCTTACTAATGGTCAAACACATAGTTGTTATCACCCGCCTACACATAAAATACCTTTAGAAGAATTAGAAAAAAACGTAACAGCACTACATAATACAGAAGAGAAAAAAGAGCAACGTAGACAAATGCTCAAAGGTGAAAGACCAGATGGGTGTAGTTATTGTTGGAACATAGAAGATACTGGTGCAAGAAGTGATAGAGTTTATCGTAGTGGAGAGTATTGGGCACAGGAAAGTAAAGAAGATATTATGGATGCTGGTGCTAGTGGTAACATTAATCCACGTTATGTAGAAGTAAATTTTAATCAAGCATGTAATTTTAAATGTAGTTATTGTAGTCCGCATTTGAGTACAGAGTGGCAAAAAGAAATAGATGAGTTTGGAGAATATCCTACAACAGCACCGCATAATAATATTCAAAGTTTAGAAACTAAAAACTTAATGCCTTTAAAAGTAGCACAAGATAATAATCCTTATGTTACTGCTTTTTGGAAATGGTGGCCCGAGATGTACAAGACATTAAAAGTATTTCGAATGACTGGTGGCGAGCCATTGATGGACAAAAATACATTTAAAGTATTAGATTATGTATATGAGAATCCAAATAAAGATTTAGAATTAAGTATAACATCAAATATGTGTCCTGTCAATGATGCATTGTTTGTAAAGTTTTTAGATGCTGTTAAAAAATTAGACAATGTACAACATGGTGCTGAAGTATATGTTCCCGATCCATTAAACGGCACAGACTGGCAAACGTGGGACCATTATATCATTGGCGAAGATATGAAGAGATATCATAGTAGTGACTTACCGGTAATAGAACGTGAGAACATACCTCAGACGTTCATACAAGTCGGACAATGCGAGGAACATGATAATAACAGTTACACATACATATATGAATATGATGATAAAGCATATCATAACTTCAGTGTTTTCTGCAGTCTAGATGGTTGGGGAGAACAAGCAGAGTACATGCGTAATGGTATGACTTTCGATACAGTTTGGAATAACTGCCATAGGTTTTTAGACGAAACAAGGTTTACTAGTATAAATTTTATTAACACTTTTAACTGTTTAAGTGTAACAAGTTTTAAAGAATTTCTAGAAGGTATATTAGAACTTAGAGATAAGTGGAGTAAAGAAAAACAATTTGAATTAGGTTGGGAAGTACCAGAGCAACGTATATGGTTTGATGTTCCTTTGCTTAGAGCACCTGCTTGGCAAAACATACAAGTATTACCCAGTGAGTATCAAGACTATATGAGAGAAGCAATTACGTTTATGGAACAAAACAAAGCAAATGAAGATTACGTTGATTATAGAGGCTTTAAGGACTTTGAAATTGCTAAGGTAAAACGTAACCTTGAAATGATGAAAACAGAACTTGAACCAGATAAATTAATAAGAAATAGAGCAGACTTTTATAAGTTTTTTACAGAACACGATTTGAGAAGGAATACAAATTTTTTATTCACGTTTCCAGAGATGCATAGTTTTTGGCAACAATGCGAGGAGGCAGATGCATTATTATGAACAACGACTTATATAAAGCACTTAAAGAAGGTGTAGTTACAGTAGAGTTTACAAAAATAGACACAGGCGAATTAAGAGTTATGCCATGCACTCTTAATCAAGACATACATAAACAACGGCTTGATATGAAAAATTATACAAGTAATGATACTATGATTATGTATGGATTAGATGTACAAGCATGGAGAGATGTTCGAATGGACACTATACAAAAATGGTATCAGGGATACCCAGAAGAAAAGGAATAACGTAATGTTAGACTACGGAACAATTAAACAAGACTTGGAAAATAAGTTCCAAGTAGACAAATCAGAAGGCATTGACATTGACATTAATGTTAATGTTATAAGTGAGACTAATGGAAAATTTTCTATAAGTGTACACGATAAGAAATGTATTCTGTGTGACGAGCATTTAGATAAAGCGGATATCACGGTAGGCTTTGTTAATAAAGATACTATGATTGAAATGTTTACTAAAGGAGCCGATCCTATGAGATTAGTGATGGGTGGCAAAATGACCTTTAATGGAAACATGGCTAAAGGCAAATCCCTTAAAGGATTGTTTATTGGAGAAGGATGAGAATATTAATATATGGATTACCTGGATCAGGTAAAACTACACTGGCAAAAAAACTAGTAAGCATATTTGGAGACGATGTTGCTTGGTTTAATGCAGACGTAGTTAGGAAAGAAGCAGATGACTGGGACTTTAGTATAGAAGGACGGCAACGCCAACAAAGTCGTATGCTTAGGTTATGCGAAGAAGCAGAAGCAGAAGGAAAAATTTCAATAGCCGATTTTGTTGCACCATTACACGAATCAAGAATGCTGTTTAATGCAGATTATGAAATATTTATGGATACAATAAAAGAAGGCAAGTATAAAGATACTAACAAAGTATTTGAACGTAGTGTTCATGCAGACTATCGATGTGACTCATGGAACGAAGCAGATGTGATTAATATTGCATGGAACATAGGTAATTGGTATGTATGGAATAATCAAAAGCCAACTACACAAATGTTAGGAAGGTTTCAACCATGGCATAGTGGACATCAAGCATTGTTTGAACGAGCATTAACAAAGCATGGTCAGGTATTATTAATGATTAGAGATATGCCTACGGATAATAATAATCCGTATACTGCAATGGAAGTTAAACAAAACTTAGAAAAAAGATTGCTTAATTATGCAGGGTATGTTAATATAGTTATAGTTCCTAATATTCTAAACATTACATACGGACGTGATGTAGGATATAAAATAGAACAAGAATCTTTTGATAAAGACATAGAGGACATAAGTGCTACTAAAATACGCATGGCGAACGATGCATTAAGTGGCAAATATGATTACTAATGGAATCAAAAAGTAGAAGTTTAATTAAAGCAGTTACATGGAGAATAGTGGCAACACTAACTACTATGCTTATTGCTTGGTTATTAGTAGGCGATGTAACAGTTGCCTTGAGTATAGGCGCAATAGAATTTATTGCAAAATTTATAATTTACTATTACCATGAAAGAGCATGGGATAGAATAAGGAGAGGATAATGTACGAATTTACATCAGAAAGTGTAAGCGAAGGACATCCAGATAAAATAGCAGATTTAATCTCTGATACTATAGCAAATTATATTATAGACGGCAATGTTAATAACAGAGCCGCAGTTGAAACTTTAGTTACAACTAATATGGTTACAGTAGCAGGAGAGTATAAGTCAGACAAACTCATTAGCAAAGACAAAGTTGACGAATTAGTTAGGCAAGTTGTTAAAAATCTTGGATACGAGCAAGACGGTTTCCATTGGAAACATTTAAAAGTATATAACGAACTGCATGGGCAGTCACCAGATATAGCATTAGGCACAGATAGTTTTGGTGCAGGTGACCAAGGTATTATGTTTGGATATGCAACAAACGAAACACCAAACAACATGCCAAGTCCAATATATTACAGTCATGCAATATTAAAAGCATTAGCAGAAGCAAGACATAACGGTGCAGACTGGTTAGGTCCAGATAGTAAAGCACAGGTTACTTTTAACTATGATAGTGTGGGCAAGCCGCTCGATATTAAGACAGTGGTATGTAGTACTCAGCATAGTGATAAACTTAGCATAGACGACGTTAGAGACCGTGTAATGGACATTATATTACCTGTGATAAAAGATAAAGTTAATCTACTAAAAACTGTATGGCATATAAATCCTACAGGAAAATTTGTAATAGGAGGCCCGGATGGAGATACTGGAGTTACTGGACGTAAAATTATTGTTGATACTTATGGGGGGTTTGCTCCACATGGTGGGGGTGCATTTAGCGGTAAAGACTGTACTAAAGTCGACAGAAGTGCCGCATATATGGCTCGCTACTTGGCAACGAATGTTGTAGGATGTGGTCTAGCAAATAACTGTACAGTACAATTAAGTTATGCTATAGGCATTAAAGAACCTACAAGTGTATATGTATATGCAGATGGTGAGGTAAGAGAAGACCTTGCAGAACTTATTATTGATAAAGTTGATTTAACACCTAAAGGTATAATAGATAAATTCGATTTATTCAATATCGATTTAACAAAAACTACAAACTATGGGCATTTTGGTAAAACAGACCTCCCATGGGAGAACGTAGATTTGTTTTTAAAGTAATAAAAAGCAGGTAAATAGTAGTATGGCACACACAAAAAAAGTAGCATTAACAGGACACACTAGAGGAATAGGCGCGGACTTAGTCACACGTCTAGAACAAATGGGGTGTGAAGTCAAAGGCTTTAGTAAAAGTAATGGCTATAACATAATGAAAGAAAGCACATGTAAACGTATTGTAAAAGAAAGTTTAGAGTGGGGTGCTGATATATTTGTTAATAATGCATACTCACCAGGAAGTCAAGTCAGACTACTATATTTGTTTTACGAAGCATGGGAAAATAAGCCTAGACAAATTATTAACCTAGGAGCGATAAGTAGTGATAGCATTCATAACTTTAGTCAGATGGGATTCAATAAAGATTGGACTCCGTATGTAAGCGATAAGGCAAGACTAGACTGGGCAAGTTTACAATTATCCAATCAGTGGATAAAAGGCAAATGTAGAGTAACAATGATTAAACCTGGCTTTGTTGATACAGATAGTACAGCATGGCTTAAAGGAATAGCGGAAGATATAATGATGACTCCGGATAGTGTAGCAGAAATGATTGAGTGGATTGTATCTTTAAAGAATGATGTCCAAGTACGAAATTTAAGTTTCGATGTTGGTAACTTTGATGCGAGTATGAAAAGTAATGGTTAGAAAAGTCGGAGAAACACACAGAGAATTCAAAGAAAGGATGATAGATCCTGTCTCCGAATCCTTTTGTGGCGCCAAATGGTACAATGCTACTATATGGTTAGGACATGGCGGAACTACTAGTTGTCATCACCCTCCAGCACATCAAATTGATTTAGAAGATATAAAAGAAAATCCTAGTGCTATTCATAATAGTAGACACAAAAAGAAAATGCGTCAAATGATGCAAGAGGGTACCAGACCTAAAGAATGTGAGTACTGTTGGAAGATAGAGGATATGGGTAAAGACTCGGACGGTAACGAGCCGGTATCAGATAGAACATACAAAACAGTTATCTACGAAGACAAAGATTTAGAACACATTGCTAAACTAGATTACAACGAGGATGTTAATTTAAAAACATGTGAGGTTGCATTTGACCGAACATGCCAACTTGCATGTAGTTATTGTAATCCTGCTTTTAGTAGCACATGGGTAAAAGACATTAGAACTAACGGTGGTTATCAAGGTATTAAATCAGATGCAAGAGGTCACTTTATTGATGATGCTCCATATGCCATGCCATTTGAAACCGACGAGTTTAATCCTTATGTAGATGCATTTTGGAGATGGTGGCCCGAACTTAGTAAAGAGTTAGAAGAGATTAGAGTTACAGGTGGTGAGCCATTAATGACTCCTAGTATATACAAGTTGTTTGACTGGTTCAAGGAAACAGATGAGCCTAATGCTAAAAATATGCGTCTTGCTATTAATAGTAACTTAATGGCTAAAGGACCGTTACTTAATAAATTTATAGATGCAACACAACATATACCACACTTCCACGTTTATACAAGTTGTGAAGCAATAGGTTCACAAGCAGAATATATTAGAGATGGATTAGACTGGGAAATATGGACAAGCCAGTTTGAACGTTTTGCCACTGAGGCAAGATACGAAGGTGTACACATGATGATGACTATTAATGCGTTATGCCTAGATTCTATAACAGAATTTTGGGATTGGTGTTTAGAGATGAAACGTAAATATGGACATCATGTTCCAGGCATAAGTGTAAACATATTACGTTTTCCAAGTTTCCAAAGTCCACTAACATTGCCAGACAATTTAAGAAAGATGTATCATGATGAGATAAGTGATTGGTTAGATGCAGTTAGAGAACGTGGAGAGAAGTCAGAATTAACAGGAGCAGAGTTATTACAACCGTGGGAAGAAGACCAAATAAGTAGACTGATAGAATACTTAGATGTTGTTAAAACTCCTCACAGGAATACAGCAGAACAACATTTACTACACCACGACTTTAAAGTATTCTATGAGCAATACGATTCAAGACGTGGATTCGATTTTAGAAAAACATTCCCTAGACTGGTAGAGTGGTACGACAGTATTGATGTTTTAAATATCGAAGATGACCACGACATACAGGCACCTGATAGTGTTGGAATTACAAACACATTATATGCTAAACGTATTGTAACAGAAGATGGTGAAGTTAAAGTAGTAGAAATGAAAGTACGTGGACGTCAAACAGGCGAGAGCGAAGATGACTACGATGATGAAAAATATAAAGAAGAAACAGACTACAACCCTAATATAAAACGTAAAGCAGGTAGCAGTATTGGTTGGGATACTACTGTGGACGGCTTGGGTGGAACTGTAGATGAGTAAGTATTATAAAATAGCATTAAGCCCTGTGAACTCTGGAGTAGTAGACGATGGTGGCACTAATGTATTAGGCAAAGAAAGTTTTAAAGGCGGCAATACAGAAATAGTTTGGAAATTAAATGATACTCCTATAGCAGAACAATTCTATAATATAACAGAGTCCGCTATAGCAGATGATTATAGATGGCTACATTGGAACAAGTATGACGCCAACCAAACTGTTAATATGGAAGACCTAATTAATAGTTTAAATACAGATATTGATACACAGGGTGCTGACCCAAAACTTAAATTATCTATTGATGATCCAGAACAAATAATGCATGACAAGTTAAACGAAGTGCATTATGTTTTTGAAAAGGACTTGGTTGACTTGCAAGAAGATCCAGCCTTTGTTTATACAGAAGAGTATCATCCTGAAGTAGAAATATTAGAACGTCTAAATAAAACTGTACATGAAATAGAAGCCAACATGGCAAAATTTTTTAGTAGAAGAAACATAGACAAAAACGATTTAAAGAATAAACAATACTTTTTAGTAACAAGACATTTTAGTCCTAATGCTGAACAGCAATATAAAGATTTAACCGATGAGGATTATAATACATTCCAGAGTCAATACTGGACGGGAGATTTGTTTTTAGATTTTTTTACAGTAGGTAAAGATTTAAGTCATGCATATTCTACAAACGATATCGAACTTATAAAACGTAAAGAAATAAAACCGCAAACATTGATAACAGGTAGTGCATGTTTTGGTCTAGAACAAAAAACATTTCAACAGTTCCAGCCCGAGCAAGAAGAAAGAATAGAACAAATGATGGACACGTGGTGTACACAAAACGAAGTAGACCAATATGGTATAGATTGGAAAGAGCCTAAACATAAAGTAGGCAGAGCAAAGTTAGGAGAATTACACAACGAAACATTCGAAAGTGTGATTGCAAAAATTGAAAGTTGCCCGTTTATTAGTGATATAATTGTGTGGGAAGAACATGAAGAGGATTAAGCCTACATGGGAACACGGTAACGTACATCCTGATTCTGAAAACAAAGTATTTTGCACCGCACCGTGGACACATACATATATTAGTCCTCAATCAGAAAGACGTATGTGTTGTGCTAGTAGAGAAGAACATAAATTTCAAAAACAATATATAGATGCAAGTAATGATGAAAGCACAGGTCTCTATAAAGAAAGTGGAACTATAGATGACTATAAAGAAAATATTGTTACATTAAAACAACATTGGAACTCTCCGTACATGATGGACATAAGAAAGAAACTTATGGCAGGAGAAAGAATACCACAATGTGATGTGTGCAACGATAACTTATTAAGTCAAAGTAATTACAGACAATGGTTTACAGGATTTTTGTTTAACGATAAAATAGATGAATGTTTCGATAGCACAGACGATGATGGTTTTACTACGATGGAGCCAATCAGTTTTGATTATCGTGTAAGTAATTTATGTAATTTTAAATGTCGTATGTGTGGAGAACAACTTAGTTCTGCATGGGAGGCTGAGAAGAGAAAGCATGACCATTGGACACCTGAGAATCAGCCTTTTATGATTCCGGACAATAAAAAGATAATTGAAAAATTTCAAAAGGAAGTAGTAGAAGAAGAATTTTGGGATAGTATTTGTAGAGGAGTTGTAGAAGAAATTTACTGGGTAGGCGGTGAGCCATTAATGTATGATATACATTGGCGAGCAATGAACAGACTTGCAGAAGATAATAACTTAAATAAAGTTCATTTAAGATACAATAGTAATTTAAGTAGAGTACGTTACGGTAAACATTATCTTTATGATTGGTTACCACAGGCAAAGGACTGGACTATGTGTGCTAGTATAGATGCTATAGGCGATATAGGAGAATTTATTCGTACAGGACTAGATTGGCAAGAGTGGGATCAAAATTTTAGAGAAGGTGTTGCATTACCAGGTGGCAATGATAAAATGCTAATGGACTTAACACTTACAGGACCTGGCTTATTTGGTCTTAGAGACTTTGTAAACTATGCATTAGAACTAGATGTAAAAATAGAAACTAAAAATATGTTTGCCTTTCATGCCGATATTGTTTTTAGTTTTATGAGTTGGCCCAGACATATACTAGATAGAATTGTACACGAACTAATAGAAGACCTTACACCTATCATAACACCTAAACAACAAACGGTGCTGAATCAACTTAATCAAATATTATACACACCTACGTTTCAACAAAAATTTCCAGACACAGCAGAGGATCAGTTTTTTAATGGTAGACAATGGCAAAGAGAGATAGCAAGAATAAGAGATGATGGACAGCCAGGTAATAGCCTTACTATAGAAGAAATATATAGTGCGGATCAAGAACTTTGGGATTGGTGGAGTCGTGTAGATCCAAAACACAATTCGAGATAATATGATTAACTGGATTAGATTTGAACACATAGATGATTGGGCAATGGGAGATGCAGTATCTAACGTATACCATGAGCATGAACTGGGTGTTAAGTTTGGTAAAGCGGATTGGTTTACATCAAGGGTTCCAGGACTAGAAGGTAACTGGATAAAAGACCATGCAGTTCACTTAGGGCATACTTGGTCAACTGTAACTATAGACGACACATTAAGAAAACAAATAAGAAGAATAAATGGTACTCCTATTGTTATGTTATGTTTTCCTAATTTAATAAAATCAATAGATAACGAACATGACACACTAAGAAAAATTATAGGTGCGTTTGAACCTTTTCCAAATGTTAAATTCTTATTTACTAATACATGGGATTTATGTACTAGCACTATACATGATTTTAATATAGTAGATTATATTTTAGAACGTTTTAAAAATATAGACGGCAAACGAATTAATTTTATATTGTGTAACAAACATATTGTAGACGAAATAAAATCTAAACGTCCAGATGTTGATAGTGTTTATTTTAATGTTTATTTTGATAGAATAATGCATTTTAATCCTACAGTAGAATTTAATACAAACAAAAGAAGTAAACATTTTTTATGTTTAAATAATTTACATAAAAATCACAGGTTAGAAATATTTGAACATTTACCTAATGACAAATCTTATAAAACATACCTGGCAAACAATATAACATTGGAAGAAGAAAATGAACATGACCAATCTAAATTATATGCATGGCAAGATAGTTTACCGCACAAATATTATCACGATAGTTATATAAATGTTGTCAACGAAACTATGCATGAATTCTTTCCTTTTTATGATAAAGTAACATTCGGACACCTAACAGAAAAAAGTTTTAAGCCTATGTATTTTAAACAACTGTTCCTAGTAAACGGATATCATAATATAAACATTGAATTAAAAAATCTAGGATTTAAATTATTTGAAGATTTTATAGATTATAGTTTTGACGAAGTAGCACAACCGTTAATGAGAATGAGAAAATTAAAAAATGAACTAACTAGATTATCTAAATTAGAATTAAGTGATATACATGAATACATGTATAGTGAATCTTGTCAAGATATACTACAGCACAATTATAATTTATATCAAGATTACAGATGCAATCATACAACACGACTAACAGAAAAATACGGAGGTACTACAGATGATATTATGTCAGATAGATTATCTTTTTGATCCTAGCGATGCTCAAGATTGCATGGACAATGACAGAGCACCGGGAGTAGCAACTAAGTCTCACAGCATGGTTGGTTATTTGTCAGGTATGGCTAGAGAAGGTCGTATAGTTAAATTTGAAAATATAGAACATCTATCGAGTACTGCTCGTAGAAATGTCAACACCATTTTTTATTTAGAACTTGGACTAAGTGTAAATAATTATTTAGATAGCGGACCTAATTTAAAATTGTTAGCAGATACAATTAAAGATATACACAATATCGAATTAGTGTTCTCACATGGGTGGGATCTATACAGCAGTAGAGTTTATGGCTGGGTAGAACCACATACAACGTTGCAATGTATATTTGATAGAATTGCTGTACACAAAGAAGCATTAGAGCATGTACCTAATACACGATTACATTTTTGGTTAGGCAATACAGAGGAAGTAGAAAAGTATCAAGGACATTTTCCAAATGCAGATGTAAAGTACTACAGCATTTATCCAATGCGTATGATAGCAAAGCAGTACGAAAATAACTTACCATTTTATAAAGCACCCAATACTACAATGTCGAGAACAAAACATTTTATGTGTTTAAATAATTATGAAAAATCGCACAGAACAGAAACTGTGCGATATATTATAGATGCAGAAATAGAAAATAAATTTAATTTAAGTTATTTAAAACCTAATGAGCATGAACTAAAGAGAACGTTAGATGGCGAATTTGAAATGGGCAACATTGAACAATGGCAAGATTGTATATCGCACGACTTGGTAAACGACTCTTATTTGTATATAGCAACAGAAACACATGCCGATGACAAATGGAAATTTGGTAGAGTAGATGGTAAAGACTATAAGCATGATACTTGTATATTCCATAAACAAGATATTGAAAAATGGACAAGTATGGAAATTCCTATACGTGGCTGGATATCAGAGAAGACATTAAAAAGTGCATACTATGAATTGCCTATAATGATTGTAGGCATACCGGGGCAACTTGCTTCATTTAAATCGTTAGGCTTTGAAACATTTCCAGAGTTCTTCGATGAATCCTATGACACTATATCATACCAGGGAGAACGTTTTAACGTAATAAAAGAAAACATGATGCGCCTATGCTCTATGGACATAGAAGAAATTCATAATATATATTACAGTGATATAGTACAACAAAAACTAAAACATAATAAAAAACATTTCTTAGATATGATTAAAAACGACCCTTATATGATAGTTTATAATTATAACGAACAAAACGTTGATTCATATATTAAAGAAAATCCTGGCACAACCCTATTAGAATTTTACAACAACGTGTTTTAAAATGTTCGTTTGTAAATCACTACCGTTCACATTTTTGCATATACACGGACATGAGTTATTTGAAGGAAATATGTTTGCCGATGGACGTTTGCCTATAGAGAATCTGCCTGTACCTTTTCCTATAAAATTAGAAAATCAAGAATCTAATTATACAGTAAAACTAAAAAATTTAAAAACTTTCTTATCTAAGAACACGGATAAACTTTTTGCAATTCCAATTACTTATACTGCAAATCCAATGGGAAATAATGTAGAATCTTTTTTGAAAGACTTTTCAGAAAATCTAATAGAATTTGATAACGTACATATAGTATTTTATAACGGGCAAGACATTTATGGAGATAAAATTAATAGCCACTTTGATAGAGATCAATACATCGCTGACAGTTTATTACAGTTTCCAAAAAGTAGAATACATTTTTATCTTTGTAACGTAGAAAATTTAAATAGGATACAATTAAAGATTCCAGACGCAAACTTAAATTTTTATAATATATATTTTAGTCAAATGGCACACACAGTATCTGATATTGAGGATCTTAATTATAGTTTAGAAAAAAGAAAATTTAATGTTATATCATTAAACAGTAGGAAAGCACCACATCGAGATATTATTGTTGATGTGCTAAAACAATATAACACAGCATTGTATAGTTACAGATATAAAAATAAATTTTTAGAAAATACAGCATGGGATAAAAATATTGCTCCTGCAGTAAAAGATCCAAAAGTAGATTACGATTTACCACAGCCGTATAGTTTGATGAGGCGATATCAGAATGTTATACCTGAACACATATACAATAATGCTTACTTTTATATTTGTACTGAAACTGATTTTTATATTAGCAACAATATTGAAGGAAAAGAACAAAAATTTAATAAAGCATGGTTTACAGAAAAAGCATTAAAATCGTTTATATATAAATGGCCGATGCTTATGGTAGGTAACCCTTATACATTAAAAGCATTAAGAACTATAGGTTTTGAAACATTTCCAGAAATATTCCACGAAGGATATGACCGGAACACCGACCCTGATGCTAGGATGGATGAGATAAAAAAACAAATTATAAAACTATGTAACATGCCTACAACAGAAGCACACGAGTTATATCATAGTAATATTGTACAAGAAAAACTGGATTATAATAAAAATCATTTCTTTACGTTACTTAAAACTATGGATATTAACGAACTTTGTATAAATTTGCTGTCAGGATATAGAGTTTGACTAAATTTTAAGTGATAAATACTGTAGTACGCAGTACACACAACAAATTTAGGAGATGAATAATGGCCTCAATCGGATTCATCGGAGTTGGCAAGTTAGGACAAGCCTGCGCCGAGATGGTCGCCGAGGTCCATGATGTTGTTGGGTATGATGTAAATCCGGTAGTACCAGAAAACTTTACAATGAGTGGTACACTGGAAGGAGCAGTTGAAGGTAAGGACATAGTCTTTATCGCAGTTCAAACTCCTCATGACCCGCAGTATGATGGAAAGGCACCTACCAGCCATTTACCAAATAAAGACTTCGACTACTCGGTAGTAAAAAAAGTTCTTTCAGAAGTAAATGCTGTAGCGACACCAGAACAATTAATAGTCCTTATAAGCACAGTATTACCGGGAACGGTAAGAAAAGAACTTGTGCCTCAAATTCCAAATGCTAGATTCATATACAATCCATACTTAATTGCTATGGGTACAGTTAAATGGGATATGGTAAATCCAGAAATGGTAATGATAGGAACAGAGGATGGCAGTGAAACAGGAGACGCAAAACAACTTGTGGACTTCTACAAAACAATAATGCAAAACGAACCAAGATACGTTATAGGTACTTGGGACGAATGCGAATGCATAAAAGTATTTTACAATACATTTATATCAGCAAAGGTATCTCTAGTAAACATGATACAAGACGTTGCAGAAAAACAAGGTAACATAAACGCAGAAATTGTTTGTGATGCATTGGCAAATGCTGACAGACGTATTATGGGACCAGGATATATGAAACCGGGAATGGGAGACGGCGGTGCTTGTCACCCACGTGATAACATTGCCTTACGTTTTATGGCAGAACAACTAGACTTAGGTTATGATTTATTCGATGCTGTAATGCTTTCTAGAAAAGTACAGGCAGAGAACATGGCTAAACGTTTAATGGAGTTAGGTGGATCAATACACCCTACTACACAAACACTAGTATCAGATATGCCAATAGTAATTGTCGGCAAAGCATACAAGCCTTTAGTACCATACGAATCTGGATCTAGTAGTATGCTTGTAGGTCATTACATTAAACAAGCAGGTTTTGAATTACATTACTTTGATGAGCAAACAGGAGATATACCTGACGATGATACAATGAATCGTGCATGTGTATATCTACTTGCACATAATCCAGAAGTTACATATGGAGACCAATTGGATTTTGTGCCTGGTTGGTATGACGACCATAATGTATCTGACTGTGATACTGCATTAGTATCAACTGGAAATGGTACAGAACTATCTTTTGCAAAAGGAAGTATTATTGTTGACCCATGGAGGAAAACACCGGACATAGAAGGTGTGCAGGTAATACATTACGGTAATACCAGAGGAGTAAAATGAACATAGACCAACAAGTATTGGATCACATAAAGCATAAGTGGGGTAGTGATAAGCAAAAACTTGCTCTTAACGAGAAGTATCGCTATACCCCTCCCTACCCTACTTTGGCTTTAGAAGATTTTATACCTTACAATGTAGCCAAATTGTTATATGAAGAAAGTCAAACTATTCCAAAGAACTATTGGACAACGTTTACAAGAGCCGACAGTTATATGGAAGAATGTTTAGACTTAACAGAAGCACCAGTGGCACGTGGTGTGGTTAGTGCTTTACATAGTAGAGAATTTTTAATATGGCTAAGCCAAGTGTGTGATGTGCAACACTTACTACCAGACCCCTACTTAGTGGGTGCTGGTTATATGAAAAGTTACAAAGGTGATAGTTTAAAAATACACTCTGACTTTAACTGGAATGAACAATGCCAGACACATAGAGCTCTGAGTTTAATTTTATACTTTACACCAGACTGGGACGAAGCATGGCACGGCGACTTGCAGTTTTGGGATTTCGATAAAACAGAAAAGGTAGTGAGTTATCCACCCAAGATGGGTAATGCTGTTATATGGAAATATCACAAACGTGGCTTCCATGGACACCCTAACCCAATCGACTGCCCAGAAGATAGATTTAGAGTAGGCTTTAGAACTTTTTATTATGTATCTGATAGTGTACATGATTGGAGAGATCCTCCACACAAGAGTTTATACTGGTATGACAAGGATAAGAATCAGCCTTACCATTTAGAGAACGAGTACGGACACGGCAAACTAGACGATGAGTGATTATAACTATAGCGGACCACTTAACGGTGGCTATGCGATTCAGGATAAGTTTATTACAAATGAACTTAAAGAGTTTTGTATATCAACTTATGAGTGGGAGACATTCTTTAAGGCAGATGGTGTAACAGAACATAGCAACTTGTTTATAGAACAGTTTAATGCATGGATAAGAAGTAGCAAGTTAAATAACATTCAAGGCTTAGATGCTTTCCCACATGTTACACAAACAAACGGCACTAGTGAAGCCTTTAGTATGTTTATGCAAAGACATAATGATAGGCGTTTTAAGTTTTACAAAGGTGACTTCATGATGCATAAAGTTGCTAGTAACAATATGAATGCCAAATGGAGTTGGATACATAACCAAAGCGAAGTAACTGTAGGTGATGCTGTTATAGTAAGTTGTCCTTTTAGTGATACAGGTGGCAAGAGAGATGACTTAGATGAACTACTAGAAGTATGCACAAAACTTAGAGTACCAGTACTTATAGACATGGCATACTTTGGAATGTGTTACAACATAGATATTGATTTAGATATGCCTTGTGTAGAAGAAGTTACATTCAGTCTAGGCAAAACATTTCCTATTATAGGAGCAAGAGCAGGTATACGTTTGCAACGTACTGAAATAGACGATGCTGTATTGTTTGCTAATCAACATGGTATAGTAAATAACTTTGGTGCTATGATAGGGCAATTTGCTATGGAGGCATGGGGTCCAGACTATATAGCAAATAAATATATGAAGGACCATTTAATAATTTGTAATCAGTTAGAACTTAAACCAACTAATTGTATTATATTTGCATTGACGGATAAAAAAGAATACGAAAAATTTAATAGAGGAAACAACTTAACTAGACTTTGTATATCAAAGTTGTTAGTAGAACAGTATGACAGAAGAAAGAAAACTTTGTAGTTTACTTTGGTCGCACCTTAGTAATGAGCCTGGCGGAACTATCCGTACATGTTGTATTGCCAAAGACAGGCTACAAAATCACTATGGTGAAGATTTGACATTAGGTGACCACTCTGTTACAGAAATTTTTACTTCTAACAATGCTCAACGTATAAGAAACGAAATACTAAGCGGAGGCAAACCTGCTAACTGTGAAACATGTTGGATAGACGAGGACAACGGTAAGAAATCCAAAAGACAACAATACAATGAATACTACGAACAATGGTATGGACCTAATTGGATGGACGACTTCAATTGGGATATGACTCCGCATCATGTAATGGACCTACAATTAATATTTGATAATACATGTAATTTAAAATGTAGAAGTTGTAATGCAAACTACAGTAGTAAGTGGGTAGAGGAAGCAAAAGATAGACATGTACCATATTGGCAATCAAGTGCCAAAGTACCTATGAACGATATAGAAAATAGTAAGTTTTGGACACACATGGACGAATGGTTACCTTCGATTAGACGTTTAGAGATTATGGGAGGTGAGCCTTTCTATATGAAGGAGTTTAAACGTTTTATAGATAAACTAATAAATGAAAACTATTCTCAAAACATTAGTATGACATTAAGTACTAACGGCACAATAGCAGACAAAATCCTACTACAAAAAATGGTATCTAATTTTAAGAACTTAGCATTTAGTATTAGTATAGACGGAGTAGGTGATAGGTTTGAATACTTAAGGCATCCTGGTAAGTGGATCGAAGTAAAAGAAAACCTTGACTACTTTTATGAATTACATGTAAGTGACTATCCAGTAAACATGCAAATAACACATACAGTTACAGCATTGAATGTAATGTATTTGCCAGAGTTTCACGATTACTTCCACAAGCATTATCCAAACTTTAAAATATGGAACAACATAGCACACTACCCTAAATGGATGACAGCAAGTGTGTTACCGAATTTTGCTAAAAAAATAATTACACAGACGTTACAAGAACATACTTGGACGCCTGAATACAAAGGAGAAGTAGAAGCATTAATAAACTACATGAATACTCCTATGTATCAAAACGGCTCTAGTGTAGATGAAAAACTAAGAGCAAAAGTTTCTGAGGACAAATTAAAGATGTTTGACCAACGAAGCATAGAAAACAAATGGAAAATATTTAAATCACAAATAACAGGAGGAGACCATTATCGAGAAGAGAACTTTAAAGAAGTCTTTCCCGAATTACACGAGTTGATAAAAACAGACTTCGATTACAATGCAGAGTATGAGGAAGTGTTGACAAATGGTTATAAACAATTTAGCACAAGGGAGTTAGTAAATTGAGTACTTACTGTCCATTACCTTGGCAACATCTAGCCACCCATCCTCATGGTGGTGTTACGTTATGTTGCATTAGTGACCACACTGATGGCTTAAACAGAGCAAGAGACTTTAAGGAAGGATATAATGAATTTTTAGATTTAAATAAAAACGATATAACAAGTCACATGAATAGCGATTACTATAAAGAAGTTCGCTTACAAATGTTAAATAATGAAAAGCCAAAGGCTTGCATGAGGTGTTACAATGAAGAAGACAACGGAATCAAATCAAAACGAATACATGAGCAATCTGTATTTCCACAGACCGACGAAATTTGGGCGAGCAACAATACTAGGGAAGATGGTAATATTGATATGGATCTTCGTTTTGTCGAGCTTCGTCTTGGCAATGTATGTAACGTCCGTTGTCGTACATGCAATCCAGCAAGTAGTTCTAAGTGGTTGGAAGACTACAAAGACATTGTGGAGAAGGCTGACTTTATAAATAAAGGTTACTTAGGATTAAATTTTCCTGAGGACTTTAAGTGGGCAGAGGATGATAATTTTTATGACGATTTATTTGAATCTGCTCCTAACCTAGAAGTAATTTATATTAATGGTGGAGAACCTACATTAATTAAACAACATTGGACTTATTTAAGAAAGTTAGTAGAGAGCGGAAGAAGTAAAGACATAATACTATGGTACAATATAAATTGTACAATGCTACCTCCAATAGCATTAGAGTTATGGCCCGAATTTAAAGAAGCAAGAATATGTTTAAGTATAGATGACTTAGAAGATAGAAATGCTTTTATAAGAACAAATACAGATTGGAATGCTGTAACAAAAACAGTTGATACATTAAAGGGTATGGAAGATAAACTTACCCTGAGAATAACACAGACAGTAAGTGCCTATAACTATGCTACATTACCAGAATTTTTTGAATGGGCCGATAGCATTGGGATAGAAGTAGATATGAACTTCGTGTATGATCCTGATTACCTAAGTCCTGCCGTTATACCGGCTAAGGCAAGAGAGTTGATACATACAGAGTTTAGAAAGACCATGGGCAATGACCATAAGTTAGGCACTCTACTTAGCATGTTTAATAACGACGACTGGGACGAACTTAAATGGGAACAGTTCTGTCGTTATAATGACTTGCTAGATAAAAATGATAACAGTGAGTGGCGAAAAACATTCACTAAACTAAAAGGCGTAATAGAAGATGTGGGACATACTAGCATATACTAAACCTAAAGGAGACCTGCTAAGGCTGACAGCACATGCCGGACTTCTGTTTGGTTTGTTACTAGGGCCTTCACAGTACTGGTGGATAACACTAGCAGTATACTTTTGGTTCGCTAGTATAGGTCTGTTTGTAGGACAGCACAGATATTTTGCACACAGAAGTTTTAAAACTAATAAGTTTTGGGAATGGTTCCTAAACATAAGTGGCACACTAGCAGGACTTTCAAGTACATTTGGTTATGTTGTGAAACATAGAGAACATCATAAAGCAAGTGATACCGAACTAGATCCGCATAGTCCACACCATATGAGTTTATGGAAAAGTTGGACATTAGGATTAAAAGATGAGAAGTATAATATAAAACTTGGTAGAGATTGGATGCGTAACAAGGGAGTTATGAGTACACATAAATACTTTTTTGCATACACATCAGTATACACAGGCGTCATATCATTAATAGATCCGTGGCTTTGGTTGTATGCATATCTTATACCTGTAAGTTTATGTGTATGGGCAACTGGTGCCTTTAACACATGGGGACACGGTAAAGGTTTAAGCAAGTTAGGATATAGAACTTGGCAAACAGAAGACAAGAGTGTTAATCATCATTTGGTTAACATAATAACATTTGGAGAAGGGTGGCATAATAATCATCACAAAGATCCTAGTAATCCTGTACATGGTGAGAACCGTTGGTGGGAATGGGATTTGAATGCATGGATTATACGAGCAATTAGAAATGGCTAAAGAGATAGATAAAAAAGAATTAATGGAAAGTGAATCTTTCTGTATCATTCCTTGGATACACATGCACCCATGGCCCGACGGTAGAGTGTTTACATGTTGTCTAAGTGAGTTAGATATGCCTGTCGGTAATCTAAACGATAACTCTCTAGAAGAGGTATGGAATAGTGATACTATGAAACGTTTTAGATTAGATATGCTTAATCACAAAAAAGTTTCTAATTGTAACCGATGTTATGAACAAGAAGAACACGGACATGAAACATTAAGAATACGAAGCAATCAAGAATACTTAACACTAAAAAATAATCCGCATGGCAATGAGCAGACACATATAGTTGAATCAACAAACGAAGACGGAAGTCTAGACACAGTAAATATGACATACATGGATATACGGTTTAGTAATATATGTAACATGCGGTGTAGAACATGTGGACCTGATTTAAGTAGCCAGTGGTTTCAAGATGCTGTAGATAGTAACTATAATAAAACACCTGAACAACCTATATACCAAATTAAAAAAGGTACAGAAGACTTCCTGCAAACATTTGATCCTTACTTAAACTCAGTAGAGAAAATATACTGGGCAGGTGGTGAGCCAATTATAATGGACGAGCATTGGTACATAATGAATAAACTAGTTGAGTTAGGGAGAACAAAAGTTGATTCTCCAATGAGAGTTTATTACAATACGAACTTTAGTAAGTTAGAATATAAAGGCAACGATGTCATAGAACTATGGAAAAACTTTGATATGATAGGCGTAGGTGCTAGTATAGATGCTAGTGGCAAACGTGGAGAGTATCTACGTAAAGGAACCATATGGAGAGACTTAGTTGCAAATAGAAAACGTATGCTAGAAGAATGTCCTGATATAGACTTTCATGTTAGTGCCACAGTAAGTTTATTCAATGCATTAGACATTACAGACTTTTTTAAAGAACTTGTAGAAACAGGATTTATCAAACCAAAAGAGTTTGCAGTAAATATATTGTTAGGTAAACCCGTACATAGAGCAACAGTATTACCAAAGCATTTAAAATTAGAAGCACAAAGAAAAATAACAGAGACTTTAGAATGGATAGAAGACAATGGTGGAGACAGTATTGGTAGAACAACAGAAACATTCAAAGCATTTAGAAGTTTCCTAGATGGAGACGATACACACATGCTAGACGAAACATTAGCAGATATAAAAGAGATGGATAGATTTAGAAAAGAAAACTTCTTTGATATACATCCTGAGTTCGAAGAGTTTCGTGAAAGGTATGAGGAGATAATAACACGATGAATAATAATAAAGAATTTAATATGACAGACATAGGTGATATTGCCAGCGAATGGAAAAATGTAAATTGGGATTTAATACAACGTATGAGATTCATGAATGCTGATGCAGAAATAGATCCAGAAGATAGTTATTCAAAAGGCGAGAAGAAGTTAGATGAAGACTAGGTATTACATACTCGCAGGTATAGTTTACACATTGTTTGTAGGCTTCACTGCAAGTTCAATTCAACAAAGAGTTACAATTGAAACAATTAAAGACCAATGTTTTATAGATGGCTGTACAAAAGTATATGAATACACAGGTGAAGTTGGCGGTGAGGAATGGGAAGAACTAATTGTTATTGCCGAAGAGGCCCAAGAAGAAGCAGAGATGTGGAAGGAAGATGCTGAAGCAAAATGGGAAAGTGAAGAGAACCCGTACTACAAGGCAGGCAGTGAATCAGATGCTGACGCATACATAAATTTATTTTTTATGTTATCAGATCCAATCAATTGGATATTCACATTGATAATTGCTACATTTATAGCAGGATTCTACTTAGCATTTTACAGTTGTAAACTAGCAATAGAAAAATATTTTAGGAGGGATCATGGGGAAGATTAGACAATGGATAGCAAGATGGTTTGATTACCACATAGAAAGAAGTCTACAACGTCAAGCAAATAAGCAATGGAAAAATAGGAAAAAGCAGTAATATAATGGATAGACCTGAACACTTTTGCATACTACCCTGGATCAATCAAGAAGCCAGGACGGACGGCTCTGTGGCTGTGTGTTGTGTTATGCAAGAAACTGTTCCAGAGTTTAACTTAGCAGATGGCGGCACACTTAAAGATGCTTGGGATAGTAAGTGGCTTGCAGATTTAAAAGCAGACTTCTTAGCAGGAGAGAAACCTAAGTCATGTTTTAATTGTTGGAATGAAGAAGACGCAGGTATAGAAAGTAAACGTTTACGAGAACTTAAAAAGTTTTCACATCATGCAGAAGACCTAGACATAATTCAAAAGCCTAAGAGCATGGATTTAAAATTAGGAAACATCTGTAATACTAAATGTAGAATATGTACAAGTTTTGCAAGTAGTCAATGGGTACCAGAAGAACAAGAACGCGATGGTGATACTAACCACTTTGCAAAGTTAATGGGAAGACAAGGACGTTGGCCCGAACTAAACGAGGAGTTCTGGGATAACTTAGAAGACCAAATTGACGAAGTGGAAAGCCTAGAGTTCTTTGGCGGCGAGCCGTTTTTAATTAAAAGACATTTTGATATATTGCAAAGTCTTGTAGACAAAGGCAGAGCAAAAGATATAAGCATTAGTTATAATACAAACGGTTCAATCTATCCCGAACATGCTATAGCACTATGGAAAGAATTTAAACAAGTTCAAATATTCTTTAGTATAGATGGAGTAGGCAAACAGTTTAATTATATAAGACATCCGCAAGACTTTGATATAGTAGTAGATAATTTCCATAAGTTTAATCAACATGACTTTATAGACTTAAATATTTTTTATACAGTTAGTTTGTTTAATATAATGTCTATGGATGAGATACTTGCATGGCAATTAGAAAATAATATAGACTGTAGCATACATTTTAATATGGTGTATGAGCCAAAGCATATAAGTCCTAAAGCATTGCCTAAGCAAGTAAAGAAGGCAATTACAGAAAAGTTACAAGGGCACAACGATCCTAGAATACAAACAACATTAAACTATATGAACCAAGAACACTATGTAGGATACATGGACGAGTTGACGAGACAAACAATGTTCAGTGACAAGTATAGAAACGAAAGTATAGCAGACACATTCCCTGAACTATGGGAACACCTGGAGCCGTTCTTTAATAAAAGTGATACTATGCAATTCATGGACGAGATACATTCTATAGGAGCAGGAAATAAGCATGACCGACTATAGTAAAACATTCTGTCCGTATCCTTGGATACATATCATGACGCAACCTAGTAGTACAATAAATTTTTGTTGTGTTGCCAATGGTCAAATTAAAAAAGATGATGGCAGTATACTAATGCTAAACAAAGGCGATGATATTTCTAGTGTATGGAATAATAATCACTATCGCAAAATTAGAAAGCAAATGGTAGAAGGGGAACGAGTAGATGGCTGTGAGCCTTGTTACGAATTAGAGGACTTGGGTATACCAAGTTATAGAGAAAACTATATTCAAGACTGGATGGGTTTTCATAGAGAAGCAGACAACATAAGACAAATAGTAGATGACAGTATAGTAAACGATTATGTTGTTAAAGAAAGTCCACAGTACTTAGACTTTAGATTAGGCACACTATGTAACTTACGTTGCAGAATGTGTCAGAGTCAGAACAGTAGTGCTATATATAAGGAATTAAAAGATGAAGAATTATACACAGACGAAGAACGAGACTTTATCGTTAAAACAAGTCATTGGAATGATTTCAGTGATTATACTCAGCCTTGGTTTGATGACCCTGGGTTTCTTAGCACAGTTGAAACATGGTTGCCTAATGTCAACAGGTTATACTTCACCGGCGGTGAGCCTACAATTATACAACGTGTGTATTGGATCCTAGAAAAGTGTGTAGAGCTCGGACTCAACGACAACATAGATTTAGTATTCAATAGTAATATGACAAACATACAACCGAGGTTCTTAGATTTAATAGCCAAGTTTAAGAGTGTGTTGATGTGTTTAAGTGTTGATGGCTATAGTACAACAAACGAATATATTAGAAGTGGTAGCACTTGGAGTATAGTTGATAAGCATATTAGAGACTATGCTACATCTGAGGTGGTAGGTAACTTATTGTTTAGTCCTGTCGTACAAATATATAACATACTGGATGTAACAGACTTAATTGATTATGCTGAACGTATACAAAAAGAAACTGGCAGAAGAATTGATATTAGTTTTCTGTTAAACAATTATCCTAAATGTTTGGACATTAGGAACTTGCCACAGCATGTTAGAGATGCGGCTATAGAACATTTAGAAACGTGGTCCGCAACTAGTACATACTTTGCAGAAGATGAACGTAACAAACAAACAGTATTAGGACTTATTAAAGCATTGAAAGAAAACTATAACGAAGACTCAGAACAACAAATGCAAATATTTAAAGAGTACACAGAACTACTAGATAAGAAGAGGAATCAAAGTATGGCAGACAGTTTGCCAGACTTGTATAAGTTATTATATGAAACTTAATGATAAGAAATACTTATATGCTATCGGGTGCAGTCATATGGCAGGCAGTGAAATTGCTGGACCCGGTATAACATCAAGTCTTAAACAAAATGTTAATAATGCATGGCCCGGGCAGTTAGCAATAGATAATAATCTAAATTATATAAACCAATCTGTTCCAGGTGGTAGTAATGAATATATAATGAGAACATGTATAGACTTTGTAAGCAGATGGATTGCAAATGGGAATGATGTTTCAGAATTGTTTATAACTGTGGGCTGGACCACTAATGAACGATTAGAGTTTGAATGGGAAGGCGAACGTTACAGTTGGTGTAACGGCACTGATCCACAGTTCTTTCAGAAAGAAGATGGTAAGCCAGACTTCACAAACTGGTTTAAGTTTTTACAACTATATCATACAGCATACGATTTTGGATTATTTAAAAAGATAACATACATGATTGCACTAAACTCGTTCTTAAAATCAGTTAATGTAGACCATGTGCAGGTAAATAATTGTGCTAGTATACCAGAAGATGCGTGGAAGTCGTTGGATATGCAACACCTAGAACATGTGTTTCCTAATGATATATTTTATAATAAGCATGAAAGTTTTATAGAAAAATATAATACAGACGAAAACAAAGAACATTTTACGCCATGGTTACATGCTGATAAACATATACATAGTCTGTATGCAAAAGAAATTATGGAGTTTATAGAACAATGAGTAACGAAGAAAAGAACGAACTAGGTGAACCAGATAATATCGTAGACATGGGAGACTTACAAGGTAACCCAATACCGTCTGCTGTAGATGATGCCGCAGACGTAATGAGTGGCACAGCACCAAAGGTACCCGATGGTGACTTTAAACTAAGTAAAGAGGAAGAGGAACTGCTTAAGAAGAAGTTGGATCAAATTCGTAAGTCAGATCCGTTTATATATAGATGAGAATACTTGGCATCAGTTGTATGTTCCACGATGCTTCTGTTACAGTAATGGAAGAGAGCAAAATACTATTTGCCGGTCATGCCGAACGTTACAGTAGACAAAAAAACGATTCTTATTTAAATCAGGAACTAATGGCTGATGCACTAAAGCACGGACTACCAGATGTAATTGTATTACACGAAAGTAGTACACTAAAGAATAAACGTAGAGTATCACAATTGACATGGGCAAGTATCAAAGCCGCGTTCACAGAGATAACAGCAGAAGAGTGGCTAAAGAAATTTTATCCACAACTAAATGGTATACCTGTAACTAATTGTTTACATCACGAGTCACATGCAGGGGCAGGTGTTATGACTAGTGAGTTCGATGAATGTGCTGTAATGACTATAGATGCTATAGGAGAATATCAAACAGCAACTATATATTACTATGATAGTTCGGCAACTCCGGCACTACAACTTAAACATGAAACTAAGTTTCCTAATAGTTTAGGTTTGTTTTATAGTGCTGTTACTCATGCCGTAGGATTAAAACCTATGGAAGATGAATATGTATTAATGGGAATGGCGGCGTATGGTAATCCTGTTTATGCAGATAAAATTAATAAAGAATTATTTAAACATGCAGAAGTTACAAATGATAACTTGCATGAATGTTTACATACAATTAATATGTCTAAAGGTTTACCTAAAAACTTTATGAGTGCTGAAGCATTAGCAGACGAACAAATACAATTTGATTTAGCCGCAAGTGCTCAACAAGTATGTGAGCAAAGGATATTGTCTTATGCCACATTGGCTAAAAGATATAACAATTCAGACAATTTAGTTTTTATGGGAGGGTGTGCATTAAATTGTGTAGCAAACTCCTTACTATATAAAGTATTTAAAAATTTACATATAATGCCTAATCCAGGAGATGCTGGTAGCAGTTTAGGTGCCGCGGCATTATATAATTATTATAACACATTACAAAAAGCAGAATGGGAAGGGCCATACTTAGGTTATAATATTGAAGGCACGTGGCCCGAAAAGAAATTCTTAGCAAGTCTAAGAGAAGGTGATATATTCGGAGTTGCAAATGGCAAAGCCGAGTTTGGTCCTAGAGCATTAGGTAATAGAAGTTTGTTTGCTGATCCAAGAGGGGAAACAATTAAGGATAGAGTAAACGAAATTAAACGTAGGCAAAAGTTTAGACCTTTTGCTCCTATTGTTCTACAAGAACATGCTAGTGATTGGTTTGACATGCCGGGCGGTTATGATGATAGTCCGTACATGCAATTTGTTGCTAAGTGTAAAAGACCAGACATAATACCTGCTGTCGTACATGGGGATGGTACAAGCAGAGTTCAAACTGTTAATAGAAAACAGCACCCTGAACTATATAAAGCACTATCCAAATGGCATGAGGAGTCGGGCTGTCCTATAGTACTCAATACGAGTCTTAATATTAAAGGTCAGCCTATAGTGAATACTATCGAAGACGCACATGCTTTTGAAACCCATTACGGAGTTAAGGTACATATCAGTGACGATTAGAGTAGAACAAGACGTAATAGACAGAGTTAGGAAAATTGGTATAACAGAATATATCAAAGAACTCCTAGAGGATCATAACTTTGACGAGCTTAATAATTCGGATGTAAGTTTAGAGCCGTGGTTATACGATCCTGCAATATCCCACGAAGAAGCAATGTTTTATAAATTAAAAGACAAGTGCCATGTGTGCGGAGTATCTCCTAGATTTCATAGAGACGATTGTCCGTATAGTATGAATCAATTGTATTTTGCTGAATTAGAAAAACATGATTTAGGGTTAACTCATATTAATCATTATATTAATGCATTAATAGGTGAATTAAATATAAAAGGTGTGAAGGGTAAGTAATGTACGACATATTTTATATAGGTGATAACTCTTCTTTACAAGAACGTTTTCCGTTTGCAAAGCAAATAGATTCAGAAAAAGATATTAAAAGTAAAACTAAACTATATTGGCTGGTAGAACCTAACATTAAAATTACTGATTGGAGTGTATTTGATTACGTTCCGGACGTACACACTAATAGATTTATACATATATGGAAATGGGATAGTGCTAATTATGGTGGATTATATTTAAAACCCAAAAAGCAAAACATGTATACCGATACATATCATCATAATAATGTAATATGTGCAAAAGCATTTACAATATTACATAAATTAACTCCAGAAGATTATTTTAAAAACAATAATACTAGTTCACATGTATGGTGTGTTGATCCAGATTACAAATTAGCAGATGATATTAATTGGGCACCGGGGAATTTCGAACCAAACTTTATACATAGTTTTCATTTACGTGGACAATTAGAACATAAGTATCCTGAAAAAGAAGGCGGAGTTAAATTATTTCCTAGTAATTGGGAACAAGAAGATACAAAATACCATGGCTTTTTAGATGCGAATATAATTTATCCTATATTATATGTAGAGGATGTAGAGGATTATGCACAACGAGATATATTTAAAGAAGAATATGTTTGGTTAATTGATAAAGAACATACAATAAATGTTAAAACAGTTGACTGGGTACCTAATCCTTTTGAGGATACTATGGTACATTCATTTAAAATGCCATACCAATTACAAGAAAAATATCCATTAGCAATGGGTGGTATTAGATTAATACCAATTAATTGGAAAGAATCAGATACTAAAATACACCCAGCATGTCCAATTGAAGATGAAAACTATGATGTATTCTATATAGACGAGTCTGAGTTTACAGCAGAAACATATAACGAGTATGCTGAGCGTAGTAAAACAGATTGGTTTTGGATAGTAGATAGAGAATATCTATTTAATGGCAAGTTATTATTTGTGCCCGCAGAACATGAACGTGATTATATTCACGTATTTAAAATACCAGGACACCTAGAAGAAAGGTATCCACTAGATAATACTGACCCGTGGGATAATAGATGTGGCGGTATTAAATTAATTAATAAACAATTCGATATTACCAAACACAAATATCAAGAAGATATATGTCCAGTACGTTATGATATATTTTATTCTGATAATATTAATGACTACGAAACGTATTCAAGGAAAAGCAGAACTAAAATGTTCTGGTTAATAGATAGTGAACATCAAATAAATGAGGAGTTTAAATATGTACCGCTACAGTTCGACCAAAAATACATACACGTTTTCAAGTTTCCAAATGACTTGGATCACAAATACCCAAGAGCAATTAAGAATGTCAGCGACAACAGAGCAGGAGGTATCAAACTTGTTCCAAAGAATGTGGGTGACGATGCCAAGTTTATCGACAGCAATCCAGTGGGAGGACGATCCTACCCTATTGTATACTCAGATGGCACACTTACAAAAGTTGACATAGACTGTTGGATCATACCTGAAGCATTTAATACTATAACAAGTATTAATTGGAGCCCTACTGTATTCCAAAAACACATGAAGCATATATTTAATGGGGGGCAGGTTGTGTGGATGCCTAAAGATTGGGACGGTGAAGTTAAAGTACATGACATAAGTCCTGTACAATTAAATTATGAATTTCAAACATTTAATAATTATGAAGAAGGAATTGCACAAAGTAAGTATGACTGGTTCTGGGTAATCGATCCGGATGTGGTTGTATTAGAAGATTTTGATCTAGACTTTCAGCCTAATGTGTTTGATGAAGGTAAGCAACATGTATGGCAAAAACTAAATCCTGTAACAGGTAAGCAATACGATTATGGTGGAGTTAGTTTACGTCATAAGAGAGAGGGCAAAGGTAGACCAAAATACATTCGAGAACCTGCTTGTACGCAGAAAGAATATCCAGTGTACCACATACAGCCGGAAGAACTACTACAACCGTTAGACGACGTCTACGAGCGTCTGTGTAGCCAATGTGATGTGGGTATGATGTGGGTAGTTGATGCACATATAGAAGTATATGCTGACTTCGATTTCAGTTACTATCCTACACAATATGATAAAGATGTAGTACATATATGGCAACATGATGGCAACAGTAAGCAAAGTGGTGTTAAGTTAATGCCTATGGGAGCATACTCTGAGCAGGAAATTAAAGAAAACAGTTATGTTAAACTAAAAGAAATGCCTAGTGTGGCTAGTAAAGATCCTGTTTGGCCCGTAGAACAATTAGAAAACATGACTAGTGCAGAGATTCAAAGCATTATTAACACACACAAAGACGTAGGATATGTATGGAC
>Ga0181412_1000065_pt1 | contig 38349 bp, 45 predicted proteins | sample 35SPOviralmetaG_FD_130113 | JGI IMG/M metagenome (GOLD analysis project Ga0181412, IMG submission 130113) | Marine viral communities from the oligotrophic San Pedro Time Series (SPOT) site, San Pedro Channel, CA, USA - 35 SPOT_SRF_2012-08-15 | ecosystem: Environmental > Aquatic > Marine > Strait... | reverse complement strand
GTAGTAAACAAAGTTCCGTTAGGACACATAGTAACGCCGTCTAGGGTGCTTGTATCAATCTCACGGTTTAGTAGTTTGTCTACATTAATACCGCTCACACGGTCATCCAGAAGGGTCTCAGGAGAGATATTATACTGCATGATAAGGTGTGGATACAGTGAGTTAAGGTCAAAGTTAACTACCCAATCATAAATGCCAGGTTTAGGTTCCTTCACATAAGCACCAGCATACTGCTGATCCTTTGTACTCTCAGTTTTAGGAGGAATGACAATGTTCTCCTGTGTCAAGGCATCATAGATGATACTATCCCACATACGAACCTGATAGAATACATCCTCAAAGTTTACCTTGGCATCATATGCCATGGTAACAGCAAGTTCAATCAGTTTCATCTTATCTTCCAGCATGTCTACAAGTTCAACGTCATGGATGTTGTACTCAATAAACTTCTGCCAGTTACTACGATAGAAGTCCTGGAAATTATCAAACTCACTATGATCTAGTTTCTTCTGACCAAGTTCAACGAAAGCAATATGGTCAAGGCGATATGATTCCTGGTTAGTGTAAGTAAACTTCTGATACAGATCATAGTAATCCAGAGTTGCTACACCAATAAGGTCATAGTAAATTTTCTTCTGACCCTTGACATGCAGTTCACGCTCACGCACAGAGTTCCATGGAGACAATGCTCTCATGTGCTTCATACTAAGTACACGATCCATGCGACGGCAGATGAATGGAATATCAAAGAACTTAACGTTCCATCCAGTCACAACATCAGGAGTCTTCTGCACCCAATATTCTTGAAACTTGAGAAGAAGTTCACGTTCATTCTGACAATAAACATAGTGAACATCACTACGTGAGTTTTCAAACTCACCACAACCCCAAGTAATAATCTTCTTACTAGTAAAGTCCTTTACAGTAATGCAAAGAATTTCTTCCCGTGCTTCCTCAACACTAGGAAATCCATTCTCAGATGTAGTCTCAATATCAAGAGACATGATATTAAGTTGACTGAAATCATAGTCAACTTCTTTAGGATACTTACTCAGGATATACTGATACAAGTATTTGGTATTGCCGTAGATAGTAAAGTTATCTACTGCCTCATAAGTATTAACAAACTCTTTAGCATCTTTGATGCCACCGAAATGAACGGGTTCTACACAGTTGCCCTCAAGAGTTTTATATTCAGTTTCATTTTTTGATGCAACATAAAGAGTTGGTGAAAACTCTTCGCGGCGCTCAACCCTATCACCTCCATCAAATCCACGATACAAAATAGTATCGTTGATAATGGCAACATTAGTATAGAAATTCATCAATCAATAGCATCACGATATAATTTTAGCAGACTATCCATAGGATCCACGATAGTAATAATATCAGTAGACCTAATAGGAATCTGCTTTTGATGTGAATATGGAACAAAATTTTCCAAAATAAAATCTGGAATATATCCAATCACCACTTTAGGGTTGATGAGGATGCAATCAGCATCTTCTTCTGGACGTTCTTCAATCTCCGAGATCAGGTACTGACCCGTTTTCATCAAGATTACTTTGACTGTCATCGCTTACTCCAATGTTTTTAATGTAACTGTCTCGGATGTCATCCGTGGGTTCGCAAATAGTAACTACCCAATCTTTATTTAAGAAAAATTCATCGTCCTTTGTTGTGGACAACCAAGGAACGAAACTCAAAACACTATTTCCTGGATTAGTATCTTCAGTAAGAACTCCTTGCTGAACAACAGTTACTCTAACTGGTTTTACTAAAACTAGATCTAATACTACATTATTTTCGCGATCATAAATCTCACGAACGTCTGCAACGAGTTCTTCGCCAGACTTCAGAAGTACAAGTTGTACCGACATAAACTCCTAGAATTCAACCCTCATCATAGCATGAGCTCATCCGATTGACAAGCTGGAAACCTTAAGATTTCTTAGATGTGCTGACATTTTATCAAGATACCCACGGTTGCGTAGTTCCTTGAATACAAGGTTCTCTACAGCAAACTCACCACCACGTTGGATGGCAGATGATCTCATGTCACGCAGTTTCTCTTTAAGTTTTTCAAATGCCTCACGGTCGTCTGCCCTATTATCAATCAGGAAATCAATCTTTTCCATATAGTGCATTACCTTCTTGGCAATGTTAGCATCAGCAAGATTTACATCCTGATATGTGGGGCGGCGCAACCACAGACTATTCATTAGGGAGAATACTCCTTGCCCTGAGGGGGTTGGGTCTCTTCTATCTTGAGCGTAGAGTTCAACATCGTGTCCATAGATCTGAATATTATGGGTGAGAGCCCAGAGTTGTTTCTTGTCTCGTAAGTAATCATCAATGAGATCAGGACAATCGGCAATGTCTTCCTTGGAAACAATAAGATGAAGGTCCAGATCAGAATACTTAGTATAATTGTAATTGGCATTGCCACCTACTAGCACTACATCAATTATAGCACTGCTAGGAATTTTTGCAAACTCCGCCCACTCCTCGGCAATACGAACTAATCCCTGCCTGACCTCAGGTTTCATTGCTTCGCCAACCCAGATCTTAGGATTTAATTGCTGGTTATATCGGAGAGTAAGTTTTAAATCCCTATATGTTTTCATCAGGACAGACTTTATTTGTATTTATAAGCAAGAAAAAAGAGGGTTACCTGACTGTGACCAGGACCCTCTGCGGCGACGATATTCAATTGTATTTATAGAACAAAGTGTTTATCAAGAACTTCAATACGTTCTTCTTCATGTGCGATGATATCAAGTTGCTCTTGAATGGCAGCAAGAACATCAGGATGTTCACCAATACCAACAGGGTTCTCTAGATAGACTTCAATGTTTGCTTTTGCTTTGGCAATGTTGCCAGTAGCATCAGCACGAAGTGCTTCTAGAATTTTAAAACGTAGAGTGACAGACATTATTTTTTAGGAGTAAGTTTATATGCACCGAAAATTGCACCACCAACAAGGGCAATCATTAAAATTTCCATTAATAAAGTTCCTCTTCTTTTTCAGTTTCAATTACACAATCAGATGTGGGATAGGACACACATGTAAGTAAAAACCCTGCTTCAATTTGATCATCATCTAAAAATGACTGATCTTCTTGATCAACAGTTCCACTCACAATCTTACCAGCACATGAAGAACAAGCACCAGCACGGCAAGAGTAGTTCATATCAACACCTGCTTCTTCAGCAGCATCAAGGATATATTGATCACTCTCACATTGGATAGTGTGATCACCCTCAGTGGTCTTGAGGGTAATGGTGTAGGACATTTACTTTCTGAGAATAGATATGGTATATATTATACCACACTTTGTGTAATTATTAATTGCCCGTCAGCTCATATTTTTTCTTTTTCTGATGATCAGGAATAATTCTCTTTAATCTAATCGTAAGAAGACCGTTGGTGAGATCAACACTTCGGACCTCAACATCATCAGCAATAGTTCTACTCCAAGTAAATGCACGACGTGCAATTCCTCTTTGCAAATACTCATGGTCTGGTTCAGAATCTCCAGGTTTAGTACACTGAACAAATAATTTATTTGATTCTGTTTCAACTTTAATATCTTCTTTAACATAACCAGCAAGTGCTAGTTCTAATCTAAAATCAATACTAGATTCTTTGACAAGATTATGGGGTGGATAATTTGCATCTGATTCATGGACTGTAGCAAATCTACGAATCCATTCATCCATACCAATACCAAATCTTGATGCATCATTTAATAGCGCATCAATATCCGCAATGTTATACTTAACCATTATAGTAGCTCCTTAAAAAGCGAGTTTGTGTTGTGTGGACCCCGAAGGCATCCACAAATATTTATATCACAACAAAAAAAGCAGATACAGTGTAAACCGTATCTGCCTATAAGGGTTTCCGACTTTTGTAGAGACCGCACGAAAAGAGTCTCAAGTCTATTTATGTTTCTGTAGGAGCAGTAACTACTTTCTTCTTACCAATGTTATATTTTGCCTCCAATGTCCATTCAGACTTCTCCTTGTAGGCAATAACTTTGATTTGATTAAGAGGAGAAACCTCTTCAATTGCTTCGGGTTTAACTACAGTAACCAATTCCCAGTCAACCAGAAGTTGTGTGATACGATTACGACGCTGTACATCATTTAATGTCAGGTTAGCACGTTTGCCATCCAGGGCAAACAGTTCCTTAAAATGAACGATATAATAACGACCCTGCTTATGAAGAATGTGGCAAGATTGATATAGTTTCTTTTCCTTCCGAGAGGCAACGCCAATTCTAGTCAGAGTCTCACGAACTTTAAGAAAATCATCGGGTTCACTTAAAGTAACTTCCACCATATCGGCAGGTTCCCAAGTTACTTCAATATCAGTGGATGTAGTCATTGTTTACCGCCTTTAGTCAATTTTTGTTTAATAGAACTCAGTTGTGTATCGGAAAGAATACTAAGAGCGGACTTAGCTTTCTCGTTACTATAACCATAGTAAGATTTCACTGCATCCAAATCATCAATCTTTTCTTTCTTCAACCACGGAGAGAATCTCCGTTTTGGTCTGACAATATTTAGTAAAAATTCATATTGTAGTTTCTTAGACAGGTGGTGGTTAATATTAACCTCATTCGCCACCATAATAGTATCTATAAAACCTGACAAACAGCGGTTTACGATGTAAGGAGGATATGCATTTTTATTCTCATCAGTCATGATATTTCGTTTCTCATGATTGATAGAATTTAACCAATGTTTAAGTTCGGTTTTCATTTCAAATAATAATACTGTTGAGGTTGGTCCGACTGAGGTCCAGGCTTGCTTTTATATGCATGAACGTCCATTGCCATAGATATTCTAATTTGATCTGTGGGATTAGGATCTACCCAATGATGAGTATCACATTCAAAAACCATCAACTCCCCTGGATTATTAACTTGGTTCTTTCCTTCAAACCAAGTTCCAATTTCAGGATCCCCACCAATAAAAAGGTTGACACAAGACCATGGAAATGGTCGTTGATCTTTTGGTATTGATGGGCGGTGACAATGTGATGCAATACCTTCACCTTTCCTAAAAGTATTTGCCCAACACTGAATCCAGACCTGACCAACAAATACTACCTTCAACTTAGGAAGGAGGATCGGACCAATCACATCATCAAAAAGATAATTATTAATCCAATGTCTCCCAGTTAAAGAATTATCAGAAGTTCCCTCATGTAAATCTTCACCAAGTGACTTTACATAATCCTCAGTCTCTAGAATTCTATCATAGATTATTGAGCATTCATCTGCGGAAAGAAACTCAGGAACCTTAAATAATTTCATAGTTAGTCAACAGTAATTCAGCACGGTCTTTCTGTTCGTTCATATAATCGCCTGTAGAGCGCATAGTATAAGTTAGGTCATAAGTACATGCAAACCAGTCTTGGAAGCGATCCTTGACCATCTGAGTGGAGTTATAGGAGATCATGTGGCGAGCAAGGTGGTTATCGCAATCAGCAGCAAACTGATCATGATCAAAACGCTTATGTAAATCTCCCTTGTTCCCATAGAGATTATCTTTAATATCATAGGGTGGATCAGAATATATAAGACAACGTAAATTGTCTGTAAGAAGTCCTTCATATGACCAGTTCGTAATTTTCCAGTTCTGAATTATTTCTGAGTATCCTTTTAGTTTCTCAATTCCTCGCATTGAGAAGTTGGAGACAGATGCCTGCCTGCTAAAGGATGAGGACTCAGTGAGACCAGAAAAAGAGCACTTGTTAATAACGTAAAAACTAACAGCACGAGATAAATTGGATTGATCATAATCGTTTACTAATTCCTTTGATTCAATGAATAGTCCACGGGCAGATTCCTGATCAGGATACCTGGACTTAAGTTCTTGCAGACGACGCTGAAGTTTATCACCATCATCTTGTAATACTCTCCAGAAGTTATACAAAGGTTCGTAAAGATCGTTCACCCACACAGGAATGTCTGGGTTCTCTTTAGTGAATGCGATGGCAACACTACCACCACCAAGAAATGTCTCACGATATTCTTTGATCTCCTTAGGAAATCTTGGAAGAAGATACTTAGTGGCGCGAGACTTACCGCCAGGATAACGAAGAGGGGTTTTCAATGCTTTCATAATCAAATAGAAAAATCAAAGAATAAGTTTTTTCTTTTCAGGAGTTGAGATAGGAGAATACATTTGCTCATACTGAGAAACAATTTCTTCTGCTGCGTCAGCAACATATACCACAAACTTAGTAGACACTGTGATATCTTTTACTTCCTTACTAATCATCGGAGACCATGCTACAAATGATAGTGTGCCCTGCTGTGTAGGAACACCTACAATTCCATTCTTTAGTGTGAGGGAATTATCATCATGGTTGACGACTTCAGCAATCACATCCTCTCCAGAGGACATACGGATCAGTTTTACGTTCATTTTAAATTCAGTCTTTTGTTTGTTGACGTTGGTATTTTTTTTCTGCACGAGTCATTTTACGAACCCAAGGATCTTTCAGAGGAATTTCTTTCCCCTGTCTAATGAGTTCTTTAATGTGCTCGGGAGGATTCTTCCAAAGATCTTCTTCATTTATTTGAACTGACATTCCATCATAATTTCAGTTAGACATGCCAGAAGATTAATCTCCTGATCAGCAGCAAACGCTGCCTGATATTGATATTTAGCAATCACTAAGACTGCCATAGGAATAGTAGAAGGAACGAGAACATCATACATTGCCTCATAGATACGATGAATAACCATATTAAAATCGTTATCCAAATTTGCAACCACCCACTTACGGACAGTCGGAAACTCCTTTGCTTTCAAAGCATTCGTAAGACCTTTAAGATTAACATCACTAATCTCTGTAAGGATACCAGTATCAATGTTACCAGTATTACCATACTTTTGAAGTTGATTCAAAACACGACGCCAGTCTGGGAAGTGAGTTTGAATTAGTTCTGCAACAACCTTTGGATCGTATGCAACATTCTCACTCTCAAGTATAGACCGGACACGGTTGAAAAATTGCCCCGCAATAGTTGCCTTTTCTTTTCCTTTGAATGCAAAATCAATGACGGAACATCTTGATTGGATGGGGTCAATGATTTTGTTTTTGTAGTTGCAGGTGAAGATGAATCTGCAGTTGCTATGATACGCCTCAATAGAACTCCGTAAGAGGAGTTGTACATCATTGGTTGTATTATCTGCTTCGTCAATGATGATGACCTTGTGCTTACTTCCTTGAAGTGATACGGTCGTTGCAAAAGTTTTTGCTTGGTTCCGTACCGTATCCAGAAAGCGTCCTTCGTCAGATCCATTAATTACAATATAAGATAAGTTTAGTTCTTCACATAATGCTTTAGCAGCAGTAGTTTTACCAACACCAGGAGGACCAGTGAGAAGAAGATTATTCAACTCACCAGCAGCAACCTGTTGCTTAAGATCACGTTTGATGCTATCAGGCAGAATGCAATCTTCAATCTTACGAGGGCGGTATTTTTCCACCCAGAGATACTGGTCGTTCATAATATAAAAAAGTTTTAGTTAGAGTCGGGCTCAAGTGCAATCCAATATGTCAAAGGAATCGCCTGATGCTGAAAACAACTAATCAAACGCTTAGACATAGTGACCTTGTAATCACCCTTAAAGATTTTCAAGTTCTCAACCTTCATGTTGAGTACAAATTCATCAGCAGTCGCACCAACATCAACAGAAAAAGTATTTGAAGTATCGTTTTCTTTATCACGAACTACCACAGAGATCTTCTCACCATCACCAACAACAGAAAGATCAGGGAGATTGTTGACTGCTGCCATACGAATCAAACGATCAAGATCTTTTGCCGTCAAAGTAAAACTCACATCTTCAGAAGGAAGTGTGGGATTATCTTCTGGTGCTTTCTTAATCAGACTAGGATCTGCAAAAAAGTACTTCATAGAAGAACCCGTGTCAGTAATTTTTACATGATGATCAGCACCAAACTCCATGTCTGCACCATGCATCAGAATCATATTGCTGAGGAACTCACTCAAATCATAGATAGCAAAATTTTGTGGAAATGCTTCTGTGACATTTGCTTCAGCAAGAATATTTTCTGCGATAGAGAATGTGCGAAGTCTATTGCCTGCTTCCACGGCGATGGATTGATTGATTGAAGAAAAATTCTTCAAAATTTCAAACGTATCGTTAGATAATTTCATAGTCATTGAGGGTATTCTTCAGTAATGTTAGATTTGTCAGAGAAATGGAGAAGGAGTAATCCGTAGTGTAGGATTTTGATAATGTCGCGACGGGCAGTACCTTTACGATCATAGCGTGAAGCATACTTTAGAATGTTACTTCTACAGAATGCTTCAGCATCACCACAGGACTCAATCAAATCTAACGTTTGAATCTCATCGTTGCCAGCAGAATAATGTTGCTTATACGTGCTGGAGATGTAGTCCTTAAGTTCTTTGAGGAGTTCCTCTTCATTGTATTTCATAATTAGTCTCCGTTAGTCAATTGTTCCATTTTACTAAAATTTTTCACTTTGTCAAATTTGAGAACACGGTCAAACTTCTCAACCATATGCTCTCGGTGCGAGATAATAAACAGATTAAGGTCGTTAGTAAAGTTCCTCAAGATATATGATAACTCATCAGTGCCGCTGCTGTCAAGTGAGCTGTCAAAGATCTCATCAAGGATGAGAAGGTTGGTGTCCACGCTGTTTTTGAGTTTGGCAACTGACCTCCATGTTAGCATAAGAGCGATGTCAATGCGAGACTTCTCACCCTCTGAGAACGATGCATAACTAAAGTCGTCTCTATAACGAGACTTAATAGTCTCCTCAAAACTCTCACTGAGTGTGAAGTTCACAAAGAAATCCATCTGCTGTAGGTATTGGTTGATGAGTTTGTTCATCACCGGCAGGTATCGTTTGATGATCCTGGTCTTGATACCAGTGTCCTTCAGCAGGTTAGCAGCAACATTAAAGTAATCTTTATTCTCCTTATGCAAGAACAAAACTTTCTCATATTCTTCTTTCTGATTTTTCAGTTCACTTAACTGCTCTTGCTCCTTACTAGAATTGCTTTTGTTATCAGCAATGGATTTAATCTCTAACTCAAGATCTCTAATCTGACGATTGATATGATTAATGATTCCATTGTTCTTATCAATGGCAGAATAATTATCTCTGATATCATTAGAGATTTCTTTATACTGATTAATCTGAGTCTTTACATCACCAATTTGTTCGTCAAGAACGCCCCATGCTTTTTCTGTTTCAGAAATAGATTTCTTATTTTTATCTACCTTACTTTGCTTAAAGTCAGAGTCTAGTGTTTGCTTACATGTAGGACATGTATCATTGTTAGTATAAAATAAAAGTTCTTTATTTAAATTAGAAAGTTTTGTTTTAAACTTTATCTTAAACTCTTTTAAACTATCATACTTTTTAGATAATTTATCGCCGTCAAATAAGTCACTCTTTCTAGTTTCAATATACTCTGTAATTTGATGATTCTGTGATGAGATCTCTTCGCTTTGAGAAAATAATTTACTTATCTTCTCTTGTTTATGTTGTATAAAATTGTCGCTCTGTGTTTCAATCTGTTTAATTAAATCTTCATGAGATTCAATGCGATGCTTTACCAAGTCAAGATCTTTATCCGTGAAGCGAATAGCATCGTTTAATTGCTTCATGCGATCCTTAAGATTAGTATTCATTGTAGAGAATACCTGGATATCCAGGAGATCTTCAATGATATCGCGACGGGATGCCAATGGCAACTGCATGAATGGAACAAATGTAGAAGATCCCAGAACAACAATCTGTGTAAATGACTTATAGTTTAGTTTGAGGATTGTTTGTTCCAGGAACTTCTGTTGATCTGCTGCTGCAGCATCTTGGTTCAGCATTTCTCCATCAACATAAACCTCAAAGAGATTAGGTTTCATGCCACGGATAATTTTATAAGATTTCTTAGCGATTGAAAACTCAACTTCAACACAACAATCTTTGCCATTGATAGTGTTTACAAGTTGAGGTTTATTGATCTTACGGAATGGTTTATTAAACAATACAAAAGTAAGAGCATCTAACACTGTGCTTTTTCCAGCACCATTACTGCCAATAATTACATTGTTACCATGTGTATTGAGTTTTATTTCTGTGAAGTTATTGCCACTAGATAAGAAATTTTTATAACGAATAGTTTCAAAGATAATCATAGATCATGTGATGGTGGAATTATTAGTTCATTGGGTTCTATTACAGTGTAATTATACCCGGTGCTTTCGCACATTTCAATCATTGACTCAGTGTCAACTTCAACAGTTGACATTATTGGAAAATCATCTGCCTCCAGAAGACCAGCAAAACGTTCAGCATCTTCTAATTCAGTGAAGAGCAAAAGAGTTCTTTCGTTCTTACTATTTGAAACAGCATATGCTCCTTCAGTTTCCTTACCTTCTAGACACAGTATATACATTATACCACCTCAAGTGCCTCAACGTACAGAGATTTCATAATCTCTTTTAACTTATGACTATCTAGGTTGGTATTAAGTTCATCAACATACTTCTCCAAAATAGTTAGAGTGTCTTCATGCTCAAGTTCTATGTCATCATCATCATCAACTTCTGTAGAAAAGTCTTCAATAATTTTAAGATCTAATGCAACATCTTGTAAAGAATTAATAAGATAATCAAACTCAGTATAATCTGTTTTATTTTCTACAACAACTTTTACTACAGTATCTTTATATTTTTCAACATCTATATTATAATATTCATTTTTAGTGTCATCATAAAATATTTTATGAAACATTTCGTAAGGATTTTTAATATGCTGTAACTTTAGAGTTTCAGTATCAAAGATATTAAATCCACGTTCATCAGCATAATCATTCCAATACATCTGATAGGGATTACCAATATATTGGAAGTTTCCTTTCTTACTTCTAGTATGATAATGACCCGACATCACCATCTTAAATTTAGAAAACTCGGAAACCTGCCTACCATGATTAGCAACGTAGGTAGGATTAGTTTTAAATCCTTCCATCTCCAGGTGTCCTAAGACAACCTCTGCCTCAGTTTCCCTCATAAGATTTACTGTTTGTTCTTCATTCTGATCGCAGATCCAAGGAAGATAAACCATCTTACGACCACCAACAGTAACCTCAGAAGGTCCAGTATAGACACGGAGATTATCATACTCCTGTAGAAGGCACTCCAAAGAATTAATCTCTAGAGTGTTCTTATAGAAAGCATCATGATTACCGACCATCATATCAACAGTCACCCCCAGATCCTGCAAAGGATTGAAGATGTTTTTCCTAGACCAGTCAAGACTCCAGAAATCAATGTTGCGACGAATATCAAACACATCACCCAGATGGATGACATGCTTAATTTTTTTCTTCTTTAATGTTGGGAAGAAAATATCATTATAGAATTTAAGAAAAAAATCATGATAATCTTGATTACCTTTCTTAAATCCGTAGTGGGTATCAGTAATCAGGGCAACTTTCATTTTCTAGTTTTTTGCTCAATGTTTTGTTTGATACTATTATAATCAGAAGCGGAAAAGTTTAGTTCATTCTTATCAGCATAGAGGACTTCATCGTATCCAGAACGCTCAAGAATTTTGCTTTTAATTTCTAGTTGCTTCTTTTCTTTTTGAATTCTTCTCAAGAATGCATAGTAAATAATTTGAGTAAAGTATGCAAAAGGATTGCCACGATTGGGATCAAAGTTATCAATGTACTGAACACAGTTCTCAATACCATCACTAATCATGTCCTCACGGAAAGGATAGTTGATGAAGTTAGGACGGTAAGACAGATGCTGTGCGATCTTCAAGAAGCACTCACCGATATAATTTGGTATCCTAGGGCGAGTGGTCTCTTCTGTCAAGGCTTTTTTTACAAAGTATTTGTAATCAGAGAGTGCCCTCAAGAACTCTTTATTATCTACATAATGTTCTGGTTTCTTTTTGGATCTCATTTTGGTTCATCTTCCATAAGTTATTGTACCAACATTATAACATATGTAAGAGGGCTTGACAAGATTGGATTTGATCTGTAGAATAACTCTGTAAGGGTTCAAAGGAAGTAATAGCTTTAAGTTAATAAGTATCAAATAAATTCTCAAAAAATATTCTAGCATCTTCTACAGATGCTCTGTATCCTTTGTATTTTTTTCTATTTAATTTTTTAGCAATTTGTTCCTTAGCTTTTTCGTTTATTTGAACAACTGCTTTTTTATAATGACTTAATCCTGGTTCTAGTAATTCATTAACTGTTATTATTTTAGTATCAGTTATAAAGAAGATATTGTCTGTTGATGATTTAATCCATTTAGATAATCTTAATCCTGTTATTTTAATATTGTCTCCTAACAAATCGTGTAGATCACTCATGTCCTCTAATATTAATGGGTTCTTAATTAATAAACCTTCTTCATGGACTTCAACTAAACCAACAATTTCTTCTCCAGTCATTAATTTTATTGTGCCGAAGAATTTATCGTTCATCTTTTAATATTTACTGGGATAATTTCATAATTAAATTGCTCTTCATTGTAAATTTTAATTCTTTCTTTGAGGTGATTGAGAGTATAGTTATTGTAACTACCTTTAGAAAAATCATCAGCAATGTCATAAAGCACTGCCTGAGCTTTGTTGTCTCCTTTGCGAAGGACTCTACCAATAGATTGTAGATTCCTAATTCTTGATTTGCTAGGTGAAGCAAAAACAATATTATGTAGATTTTTAATGTTGATACCAGTAGAGAAGGTTCCGTAGGAAGCAATGATAACGCAGTTATCATTTACCTCTGCTAACTGTCTGATGTTCTCACGTTCAGATGCTTCCACACCACCATGAACAAAGAAAACTTTCTTGGTATCTCCGATACTATTATTTATCATATCAAAAAGTGGTTCACCATGCTTCTCCACATAATTGAATAGAACTAATGTGTTACCACTTAGGTCACCCACAAGATTTTTAATAAACACATTACGTTTATCATGTGTTACAATGTATTCCATTTCATCTTGGTATGTTTCAAACTTATATGATTCGTGCCTCAGAGCAAGGATTTTAATCTTTAGTTGTGAGAGTTGATCTCGCTTCATAAGATCAGCAGTACTAGTAACCCGATCAGATAATCCGAACAGACCTTCCAAAACCAGACGGTGAGTTTTTGTTCCGTCCAGTGTGCCTGTGAATCCGATACGATATTTTGCTTCATGGAGTTTTGTCATAATACTTGTTAAAGACTTTGCCTTAAACGTATGGCACTCGTCTCCGATTACAGCAGTATATGAATCAAAATACTTTTTAGGTAGTTTGTAGATAGACTGCCATGTTGTGATAACTACAGGTGCAGTTGACATTTTTGCTTCACCAGCATATACTTGGTGGCAATAATCTTCTGCATTCCAACCATAGTTTTCAAAATCTTTATACAACTGTGTTACAAGTGAAATACTCGGAACAATAATTAATGTCTTAAGATTAGCAGCAGTAAAATATCTAACCAAAGAATATATCATAAAAGATTTGCCCGACCCTGTAGGAGAAACAATGATCTTCCTATACATTTTTAATGCTTTGAATACAGCATTATATTGATAGTCTCTGGGTTTAATCTCTGTACCTTCAGTAAGGTAATCCAAATATTCTTTTACAGTCTCTGGCAAAATATACGGATCTCGTTCAATAACCTTACCGTAATATTCATTATCTTGATAAGAATAAGTATAGTCTCTTTCCTCTGCCCACTCTATCAAATAATGTAATAACCCAATATAAAGTTGACCATTACCAGGAGAGAACAATCTAATTTTACCGTCCCAATATTTTTTCTTATACTGAGGCATGAACTTTGCATCAGGTACTTCAAATGTAAAGTACTCTGATAACTCCATACTTATGTGTGCTTCACATTCAAGTTCTAAGTATACTTCGTTTCTTTTCCTGATAACAATGTCAGACATTACCTAATTCCTTCAATAAATGATTTCCACTCAATAGCATTTTTTATTTGGAATGACCGATTATTAATCATCCTGATTACACTCTCAAGGTATTCAATGATGATGTCATACATATCAATCTTCATCTGTAAGTCTTTGACTTGAGAATCTGATTCAATATACATTGGTAGATCTGACTTGAGTACTTTCAGATCAAACGGTTCTTCTTTGTAATCTTCCTCGGATCCTCGTCCCGCATAGTATTCAAACTTGCGTCTGTTAAGTTGTTTGAGGTCCAGTACTGCTAATTTCTTTTTGAATTTGTAGTCTGAAAAAAAATTTAAATATTTTGAATGTAGTGTGGGAATATTAAGTGCAGCGGTATCAAGTTCAACAGGATCAATTTTTGAATCCTGTTCCCACATCGCCTGAATTTCTTCAAAGGTCATTAACTAATCACATTTCCATCATACTTAATTCTATATATGGTATATTTAAAGGTGACATTTGCAGTCAGGTACTGAACTCCTTGCTCAGTTGCATCAAATGCTACAGATGTTAATGCAGTAGGCCATGCATTCTCAAACTCAATTTGAATATTTGAATTAAAGTTACTATTTAAAATTTCTAAAGAAATATTTCCTTCTATTGGATCTTTGTCAGTATCAAATTTTTCTGCAAGACCAGTCTTTGCAATCCATTTATGTATTGATACATAATTTGTCATGTCCTCATCAATCAAAAACTTGACACTAAGGTCTTCATACTCTGTCTCAGTTCCAGCGATAGGAATGTCCCTAAATGGTGTGGTGACATTAATCTCAGGAATTCTTATGCCAGGGATGTTTGCTGACTGACATAAGAATGCCACCTTAGGAAATTTTTCAATTGATAATTTGAAACCTTGTGGCGCTAGGTAGTTAAGATTATCAATCTTATCTTCTAACCAATTTGCCTGGGTCATCGTTAAAAATACTTTCAAATATTTAGATAAAAAAAGACCCCTTTCGGGGTCGGTAATTAAATAAGAATTCGTTTACATATTCGTTTACATTTATGTTGATCTAAAGAATCACATTCTACTAAACATTCGTAGTAGTCATTTAATTTTTCGTTTTCTAAACGTAATCCATCCACAGTATCATCAAAATGTCGCCACTCATTTAACTGAGATCGGGATAAAAGATTGTGCATTGAGTCACCTCTAACATTTAACTCATAACCAAAAAGTAGGGGTCATGTGTACCTAACAATTCTACTACTATGTATATAAAAATGTTCATTTCAGCACAATTAAGAAATAAAAATTTATGCCTACGAGTATATACCCATAAAAAAAGACCCCTTAGAGGGGTCTGTGTGGACCTGTGAGAGGTTATATCACATGAGGTTAGTAACACGAACACGTCTGTAGTAGACGTTGGTGTTGACGTTACCACCAGCAACAGGATCGGAATCCGAAAGGGCGGTCGCGCCTTTAGCGAATGGATTAAGAACCATGCCGTAGCGTGTCTTAAATCCGATTTTGGGCTGGAAGGTGTCAGGACCAATTGCACGAACCATCTGGAGAGGAACGTATGGGCAATAGAACAGACCAGCATCATAAGGGGAAGTACCCTTATAACCAGCGATGAAGAACTGAGCAGCATTGTTGCCCTCAGTAGGCAGTGCCGAATAAGGATCAATGTAAACGCGGATGCGTCCGTTCAGCGTACCAACAAAGGTGCTGCCGGTGTCATCAACATTAAGACCAGTATTCAGAGCAGGGTTGTAATCAAGGACGCCTGCCATGGACAGAGCAGAAGCAACGTCTGAAGAACAGACGAGCATGTTGCCCTTCCCTCTACGAGTCTCTTTCGCGATGGCGTTCATTTCACGCTCAATTTGGAAGAGGAGACCCTTGAACTTCTCAACGCTCCAACGTCCGTTGGAATCAACGTCCATGTCAAACGTGCCTTGAGTAGCAACGTTCTGCTGAGCACCAGCTTTAGCGGAACGGAATACGGTACGGACGACTTCTCTGTTGATTTCGGTAAGGATTTCAGCAGAAAGGATGTTGGCGAGTTCAGTCTCGGCATCCAGACCATGAATTGCTTTCAGGTCTTGTGCGAGTTCAATGCTGTACTCAGCTTTCAGAGCGCGTGACTTAGCAGTAACGGCGATCTTCTCAATGCTGAATGCCATCTCGGGGAATACGCTAGCAGCGGCTTCGCCAAGTGCTTCGGCAGTGGTTGTTGCCATAGCGCCTGCAGAACCATAGGTGCCGCTGTCATTCAAGACACCGGGGTTTGAACCTGTAGGAGCAGTACCACCAGCAGAGTTAGTGGAGTTATAACCAGTACCAGAGAAGGCAGAGTTAACTTCGTTGTAGAATGTCTCATCACCAGTCTGACTTTCAACGCGGGAACGCATTGCAAAGATCAGTCCAGTAGGACCATTCATTGGTTGAACGCCACAAATATCATAGGCGATCAGGTTAGGCATTGAGCGACGGATCAGTGAGATCAGTACGGGGTCAAAACCTGCGACGTTACCAGCGCCAGTTGTGGCGGAATTAATAGGACCAGCGTTTGTAGGCGCTTCGGTCAGCATTCTCTCCTCACGGAGGAATTTTTCTTGGTTTTCCAGAAGTTGAGTGGTGACAGCCTTCTTGTAAGTATCCTTGATCTCGGGAAGATCAGAATGAGACAGAACTGGTGCCCACTTCTCCTGGAGTTGTTCGGTATTGAACATTAGGTTCTCCTTAGAAAATTAATTTGTTAGTGAACTATGATTTATTTATAATTTAAATCACTTATTGTAGCGTGCGATGGCAGAAACATAACGCTCCATGCCAGCAGGAACATCCTTTTCAGCAACGGGATCCGAAGCTTCTACGCTCTCATTGATTGAAGTTTTGGGGAAATAATTTTCCTTAATAGTTTCAACTTTCTCTCTAAATGACTCTTCAGTACTAAACTCTACACCCTCAGCAAGTGAGGAAAGTTTTTCTTTTTGAGTATCAGCGAGTCCCTGAGATACTTCGCCAACGATAGATTCTTTGACGAACTCTCCCAAAGAAGAATTTAATTCAATATTTTTGTCAATTTGTTCGTTGAGTTTTGTCTCCATCTCATCTAATTTGTTTGTCATACCCTCAACCATATCAAATTTCTCTTCAGGGATATCCATGTAATGTTCAGTGAACACACCCTTCAGAGCAGTCATAAACGATTCTGCAATCTCAGTACGAATACCTTCGTTGATTGCGAGTTTGTTATCATTAATCCATTGTTCTACAATATAGTTCAAGAATGAGTCAACCTTAGATGACATTTCTTCCTTGATCACGTCAAGTTGCTCATTTAACTGAGCAGCATAGTTTTCTTCTAAACGTGTTGTTTCTTCATCAATTCTAGAAGAAACAGCAGCGGTGAAGATTGTTGTTGCCTTTTCTTTAAACTCTTCAGAAAGTTCCTCGCCATTGACGAGTGCGTTGATGTCATCAGTAACATCAATTTCTTCTTTCTTCACAGTAGGCATTGCGTCCCCGCCACCACGACTGACACTCTTGCCAGACATATCCTTACCACCTTCTAATTTAGGCATAGGATCTTGCTTGCCTTCACCCGAGTTAACTGCGGTCTTAGACTTCTTAACAGCGGCAGCAGCTTTAGCGCCAGAGTTTTCAAACTTGCCTGAGTGACCTTCCGAAGAACCGGCAGCCATTGGTTCTACATTAGCAACTGCAACTTCAGCACCTGATGCACTAGGAAGATGTGAACCTTCTGCTGGAGCTGCACCTGCTGTTACAGCATTGTTCATTTCTGTAACAGTTTCCGCATCAATTTCTTTAGATACGAAATCTTCAAATTTCTCGTTTAACGAATTAGCCATTTAAAATAACCCCTAAAGGACCTTGGTTTTTCTATTACTTATTTATTAAAATTATAAGTTAAAGAGCAGTTTCTCAAAGCTCTCAAGGATTTTACCCTCAAGTTCTCCGCGTGAAACCCTCTCTAAATTTTCTCTTACTTGCTGAAGTTCTGCTTCTTTAAACATTCCATTGTTCCAAACCCATTCTTTTCCTTCCATGATTCCATTGACAAAGGCATCAGGAGCAGAAGGATCTGCTACAATATCTGCAGCAGTAGTAAGCATAAAATCATCTCTGACATAATTAGAACCACCTTTGGATTCTAAACTGCCCACACCTCTAGATGAAACACCTAGTTGAACACCTTCCCTAAGAAGATTTTTAGCTATTGATCCCATTGGAGTCTCAAGCAATTTTGCCTTACCAATATAGTTTGCACCATCCTGGTAAAGTTCTACAATCTTATGTGATACACGATCAAGGTTGATGGTAGGACCATCAGGATGACCTAGTTCACCAAGAGCACGAGACTTTTGTACAAAATTTTCATTGTAGTTAGTCACTTCGCGCTGAAGAACAGGCATGGGATATACACGACCATTGCGATTTTTGATATCGCCCTGGAGAAATACTCCCTGGATATATGTATACTCTTTTCCATCTTTCTCTTCAGTGAGAAGTTTAATATCTTCGCTGTGCTCTACGATAAGTTTCATGGTTCTTCTGGTTCGGGTTCGGTGGTTGTTTGTTCTGTAGATGCTTCAACTTCAGGAACTTCGGACTCAACTTCAGGTTCTTCAACTTCAGTAGTTGGATTCATAAGTTGAGCAGCATATTCTTTTTTATAACTATCTAGTGTTTCAGATGCTTTTGCATAGAGCATATCAATCACTTCATCAGATGCTACAGAGTTTTCCCCATTAACAATTTTGTCAATCAATTCTTTAGTTACTGTCATAATAGTAAATTATTATAGTATTATTTAGTTTTCAACTTCTTTAGAAGTTTGTGCCTTCATTGGAGGTTTTGATGATGTGTCAACAGGTCCACCTGCTGGCGGCAATGCAGCATTAGGATCTTCCACTGGCATCACTGGAGTATCCATCAGTTCACCTGATTTTTTCTCAACTTCAATTTGAATGCGGATCTCTTCAATCTCGGATTCTTTTTGTTGGAGAATTTGACGTTTGATATGATCATTGGAATAATATACTCCAAGGAAAGGTTGCATTCTTTCTACGAGATTTAACCTCTCGCCAATCATTTCAATTTCTTTTAGTTCAGTAAAATGGTTATCAAACAGATAGTCATATTGAATATGCTGCTCCATCAGTTCCCAATCATCCACGGTAATAACACCTTTGAGGATTAATTGAGTCTTCAACATATCATTAAAGAGATGTGAGAACTGCTTACGAAGTCTACCGACAAATTTAATAAACTTGAGTTCGTCACGTAGGATCTCATTAGAGCGTCCTAGACTAAATCCCTTTTCTTCGCCCACGCGAGATGGTGGGAGGTTGAGAGATTTGTAGAGTTTCTTCAGGAAGTATTCAACGTCCTTTAGTTCTCCAAGGTTCTGAGCACCAGGAAGTGTGGTGATTTCTGTACCTCTACCACCTTCGCGGCGAGGCAACCAGAAATCTTCCAGCATACTCATGAACTTTTTATCGTCACGAATCTCACCAGTGCTGGCATCATATACCAGTTTATTTCTATAGCGAGACATAACCTCTCTGAGGTATTGCTCTGCCTTAACTTTAGGAAGATTACCAACATCAATGTAGAAAATTCTACGCTCAGGAGCGCGTGACATTCTATAGATAACCAGAGAATCTTCAATCATTCTCAATTGGTTAACTGCCTTCAGTGCCTTATGAAGATAAGACAATGGCAGATTTTGATTCATGTCCATCAGTCCTGACGTGCAGAACGTAATCGCATCGGGTGCAATCTTCACACCGAGTTGATCGTTCCCTGCAAGACTAACCGCTGCTTTGTGGTTGAATATTCCTTTGGGATTGTAAAGATAGTATTCGTTTACATCACCATAGTTTAGTTTTTGATTATCTCCTTGTCCAGCAGTGGGTTTCTTCTTAACCTCACGCATTTTTTTGACCTTCATTGGGTCAATGTAGCGAAGTTCTTTAATCCCTTCAGTGGGTTTATTTACATCAATTACCTTATGGTAATAAAGTCTTCCGTCAATATACCAACGTCTAAAAATATGATAGCATTTTTTATCAAACTGCAGTAAGCGTTTGATCTCATTAAATTCTTCTCTGATTCTCTTCTTGATTGAATCGCTTTGATCAAGATTAGAGAGTTCAATTTCTACAGGTGAATCATCACCATCCGCAACAATTGCTTCGTTGACTACTTCATCAATTGCGGAGTCAACTTCAGGGTGCAATGAGACTTCACGATACTTTCGGATCTGCTGAAACTCATTTTTGGATACGCCCTCCATGTCAACGTATTGACCGTAATAACCTCCAGCAGAGATTGTTACGGTCCCGTCGTCATTATTAGGAGCAACAGGAGATACTAACCCCTGCTGCTTCTTTTTCTTTTGGTCTCCTTTATCAAGGGAAAACCCAAATAACTCCGCCATTGTATAAAGTTAACTACGTTTACTGTAGTTATTTATTCAGGATCAGATAGAAGCACCAGCGCCAATATCTACAGTGCTATCAGATTTCTTAGATTCCCACCAGTCATACTGGAATTCAACAGTGTATTCAGCAATAGTATTATTGTTGTCATATGACAAATCAATCTGAGCAATGTTAGTTGGGAAAGCATTCTGAAACTCATATGATCTCACAACGCTATGTGGATCAGTGAGTGATGTAGCAGTGCTTGTACCACGTTCCAGTTGTGAAACTTTTAGTGTGGAAGCAAAATCATCTGTGTAACCTGCACCGTTTTCATGCTTATTCAATTTGTTCATCCACTTTTCAAAGTATGCTCTTACTGACATGTCCTCATCAGCCATGACTGTAATAGTCCATGATTCAAACGTTCTGTCACCAGGAAGTTTGATAACTCTACCTCTGAAAGGAACTTCTACAGTTCCGATTGTACTAGCAGGAATGCCAGCAGAACGACAGAGGAATGTGAAATCGGCGTCTGATCCTTTTACTGCTGCTACATCATCTAAATTAGATTCCAGGTTTGTTACCTGGACCATGAATAAATTGGGGCGGATACCGTATCCAATTTTGTTCTTGAATGAAGTTAAGTTTGCCATTGTTTGATTATCTCCTTAAGTGTATTTATTTTCTAATCAAACTCTGCCGATAACTTCATTAAAGCTAACACCACTGCGAGTAGCAACGAATGTTAGAGTAATGAAATTAATAGAGCGAGAAGGTTTGATGTAGATGTCAGCAACAAATTCATTACGATCAATAACATCAGGGGTGTTATTTGACGTATCCGCAACTATGAGGAAATCAGTCATACCTCTTCTTGCTTGGATATCACGCATGTAGTTATTAACCTGCGTGGAGAAGTTCAAGCGAGTAGTCTCATCATTTAATTCAAACAGAACGTTTCTTGAGAAGTTCTTGACTGTTCTCTCAAGAATGAGGAACAAACGGCGAACGTTAATTCTGTCAAAGGCAGAAGGACTGCGAAGAGCAGTTTTGTCGCCAAACAGAACGATACCCTGACCAGGGAACGAAACGATTGGATTGACACGATTAGAATAGAGATCATCTCTCTGTGCTTTATTTGGATTAAATGCAATCTTAATTGCATTTCTTAGGTTTCCTCTATTGAAACCAGCAGGGGAATACCATGCTTCCGAGACAGCAGTTGTGTTAACACAAAGACCAGCCATGTCAGCATTGGTTGGAATATAACGATATTGATCGTTAAATCTGTCGTAGATATACTTGTAGTTGTTATCAAATACAGCGTAAGAAGAACTATCGCTAATTGCCTCAAAGAACTTAGTTACATTCTCTGCTTGAGCAGATGTTGTAGAAGCATTTGCGCCAACAACATCAGATCTTTGTGGTGAAATGAAGGCGATGCAATCTTTTCTCGTGTTAGCAAGGTTGATCAGTGCGTTTGCTTTGGCAAGGTTTGATGGTCCTGCAAGAACGTAGTCAATCGTGATAGTTTCTGTGTCACCAAAAACATCAAGATAAGTTTGAGTCTCATTACCAACAGTATAAGTGTTGTAATCAGTACCAGCAGATAGTGTATACGAACGAGGACCGTATAAGTGGAATGAAGAAGCAGCAGTGGCAGAACCTGTAATTGCTACAGAACCAGTATAGCTGTAAACATCAGATCCATCTTCATATGATCCAAGGAACACATACTTGGAACGACCCTTGATTACATCTTTATAATGATTTGCTTCACCTTCGCTGGTTCTAGCACCAGGAGCTTTTGAAACGTAAAGAATTTTTTCTAGAACAGAATTTGCTGTTCCAGTAATACCACCTGTTTTATCAAGAACTACGACGTGCATCTCATCGTTAGCACCACCACGAGACGCGACAAAAGGAGAAGTACCAGGACGAGGAGCAAGTGCATTCCATTTGATGCCTCCAGCAACAGTATATTGCATGTCATACCAGTTGGCGACACTTTCAACATTTTCTGTGCTTACTGTTCCGCCTTGTACGAATTTAGCAGAACCGGCATCAAGAACGACAGAGACTTTCGTTGTGTCGCCAGTGTTATCTTCATATGCAACACCAGTAGCAGTTCCGTCAGTAACTGCGTCTCCTTGTGAGAATGCTACACCGTTAGCAAGTGTCAGAATTTGATCTGCACCACTGTCAATGGTTACAACCTGAAGTGCGTTTCCATGAGTTCCTGGAGTTCTTGCAGCGAAGTCATAAGATTGAGCACTACCTTCAATGTTTGCTTCGTATGCAGCACGGTTGTTAATTTTTACCGTTGCGACTGCTGCTGAGTTAGCATTTGTGAGATGAGTTGAAGATGCATCAGCAATTCTAGCAACCTGCAGGTTACCACCATAGTTAAGAAACTCAGAAGCAGTAAACCAAAACTCGTAATTATCTGCAGTAGGTTTACCAAATTTTTCTACTAATTCTTTCTCACTCGTAACTAATTCTGCTGCGCCGACATCCCCTTGCAGGAAAGGTGCAGCAATAGCGCCGATGTTAGTGATTGTTTCTTGGAGACGTGAATTAGTAAAATCGCGCTCCTGAACAACAATCCCTGGCGATACTTGTGTTGCCATGTTTACCCCTAAATTTCAGAAATTTGTTCTGTGATTATTTATTAAAACCTATCTTTTAAGAGGGGAAACAATGCATGAACTACCAGTCTGGATATGACCAACTACGGTTGTCACTACGTTTTCTATTTTTGGTTACTCTATCTACAGTACATTCCTTACACTCATAGGCATATGCTGAAGGTGTTGCTCTTCCTTTTCTGGTTCTATAGAAATCGCTAATTAATTCTTTAATTTTCCCACAAGATTTACATTTTCTTTGGGTAAAAAGTAGGTGTTCTAATTCAAACTCCTCTTCAAAATTCATTATAGATAAGAACCCATGTAAGTAAAGTCAGAAGCTACATCACCATACTCATCTAAGAACCAACGATCTCCTTCTTTATCCACAAAACTTTCTTGTTCTTCTAGACCATCGGAAACAAAACCGAATGGTGCCATGTCCTGCTCAATCTGATTCTTTTGCTCATCATAGATTCTTTGACGAACATCATTGTCCGTCATTTCTTTAAAGTAATCTTGTACTGCTAACCATGCAAAAATTACTAGACACATCGCAAGATCATCATGACATCCTTCTTCTGCCTCAAACGATTCACGTTTAGAGATGAATGTCGTGAGTTCTGCGATAGTCTCATAGTCTGGGATGACTAGTTTGTCATCCTCAATAAAAGTCTTTAGGTTCAAACATCCAATCTTCTTCACGGTCTTAGACATCTTAACGCCAAGTTGTGTTTTCTTTCCAGAGAATCCTGTTCCAACAATCTGACCAGCACGTCCTCTCATGGCACACATAAGAATATGATCATACTCCAGATCATAATGCATCATAGATGCTACCTGATCTCCAATATCATTAACTTCAGTTAAAATATATGCTCTATTATATCCATTGGCAATATCAACAATAATTGTAGGGAACATGATAGCTTTGATTTCATTGTTCCTGTATCGTGCTACCAACCTGTAAGGGAACTTTGTAATGTCAAAAACCAAAAATGCGCTATAATCACTGCCCACACCACGGGCAACGTCAACAGTAACAATGTAATCGTGGTCCTTTTGCGGGTTTTCATATACTACTAAACCTTTGTTATTACTAGTGATAGGATCATCATACACCATTGTTCGCAATTTGCTTGCAGCAATTAACGTATCTACAGATCCCAGAAACTCACACTCAAATTCTTGAGTGAACTGTCGCTGGGAAGTGTTTGCAATCGTTTGTGCTTTCCAGTTGGCATCTCTACCAGGAACTTGACTCCAGTGTACTTCTGTGGTGATATATTCGTTCTTACCCCTTTCAGCATCATGCCAAAGTTTGTAGAACATATTCATCCCGTTAGGGGTGGAGATGATAATAACCTTGGTAGACTTACCAGAGGAGATCGTAGGGTATACTGAGGAGAAAAACTGCTCGGCAATGTGAGTTGGAACGAAAGCAAATTCGTCCAGGAAGATGATGTTGAATGACATACCTCGGACAGCAGAACTAGAAGTAGATGCTGCCATGATCTTAGAACCATTCTCAAGTTCTAGAGATCCTTTATTCCACGACACAATACCTTGCTGCATCCACTTAGGAAGGTTCTCATAAGCAAGTTGCAACCTACCGAGAAGTTCTCTGGATGTACTTAGTTTGTTTGCTAGGATACCGATGTTGACATTATCATTAAAGATACAATAATGCAGCAGGTAAGAAACCACAGTGGTACTCTTACCAGTCTGACGTGGTAACTTAGCAATGTTAAAACGATTGCCATGGAACCTTTCAATCATCTCTTCTTGAAAGTCCCACATCTTAAATGGCACCAGACCCTCATCTAGTGACACAATCTTGATATAATTTTTAGTAAAGTAGACGGGATCGTCAGCACATTTCAACCACTCCTGAACCTGTTTAGGAGTGAAACTCATTTCCACGTTCGCCGCTTTTAGATTGGGCGAACCTTTATAAACTTTATCAGCCATTTATCAACAGTTCCAAGCTCTCAGTGATTTATTGATCCTGCTATCGGGATCTCTAGATGTTTTCTTACTAGTCAATTTCTTTTTCATACCCTTCATTCTAGCGCAGAAGGATGCCCTCCTGGGATTTCCAACCTTTTTGCTTGGTGCTTTAAGGTCAGATCCTGGATTTTCCTTTTCATAAGATCTGCGTCCTTTTGCGTTAAGTCCTCCTGACTTACTTTTTCCTGACTTTTTTGTCCAGGCTGCTCCTTCTTGGGTGAGTTCAAATTCTTCTTTAGCAGTCCTCTCCGACTTTTTGAAAGCATCCTTGTCTGGATAATCGGAGGATCCAGGTTTAGCAGGTGCTTCTCCACGCTTTCTTTTAGCGTGAATGTTAGCATAAAGTCCACGTTTCGCTTCGCTTAGTTCTCTAAATTCTTTAAATGACTTCATGCCAGCAGGGAGGGTTTACTAGGATATTTATTCAATTAAGGTGTGCAACAGAGGATGCCCACACAGAAGCAGAAGAACCTGTAGTTGCTTCAAGTGTTTCTGCAGGAAGTTTTTTTACCTCAACACGCTCACCAGCGCCGATATAAAAATTATTTCCATTACTGTTAACGATCAAGCAAGCAGCAGTATTAGTGTTGAGAACTGAAACTAATGTTGCCGAAGATACATTGCTTGCTGCAGAGTCAAGATCAACAGCAACTGATACGGGTTTGATAATCATTGTTCTAAATTTTTAATTATTTATCTTCTAATTTATTTTTTGCTTGCTTCAACATCTTAGCGAGATCAGCAGTAGATCCTACAAACATAGTATTGTTAACTGTTGTTGGTCCTTTCTTTTCTTCCTGACCTAGATCTTTCATCTTCTTCTGAAGATCAGATAATTTATCAGTGATGTCAGCAACGTTCTTAATGCCCTGGAAGGCGACTTCGTATGCTCTTGGGTGGTTACTGCTCCTAGCAACGTCTAGGAGTTCCTCAATGGCAACCTGACCCTTCTGAATGAGTTCATACAACTCACCACGAGCATACTTATAATCTGTCTCTATATCAGCACTAGTAACATCAACCTTTTCAGGTTTAGGTTGCTCCTCTTCATCCATAGGAGTGATGTCAAAAACATCTTCCATATTCTTCTGGAATTTATTGTCCATGATACGTTATACCTTCATTAAATCCGAAGTCATCATCTGGTTGTAATAGAGCATCATCTGCTGCGTTAATAGTACCGTCGTTATTTTTATCTTCTAATGCTTTAGGTGTAACGTTATATTCCATTATCCTAGCATTAGTATCCTTATCGCCAAGAAAAGTAGTAGCAATAGACTTTCTAATGATGTCATTGGCAGCAACAGGACCATACATAAAGGTCTTGACGCTAAATCTTAGTGTATAATAAATGTATCTTCTGGTAGAGTAATCACCTTCATAATCATCAGTAAAATCAATACTTTCTAAGATGATTGGAATATCTCTCTTCTCATTCATTTCAGGAATAAGATCCACAGTCATACTAAATTGTGGTTGAAAGAATGGAAGAATTTGCTCAAGAATCTGCAATGCATCATCTTGAGATTTTGAGATTACATTCAACTCAAATCCAATATTATATGGAACAGGAAGATATTGAGTTTTAGTTGTTGTCGTTTTACCATCACCAACCGCTCTATTTCTCTGAATAGGAGGAACTTTCCTTGTGCTATCATATGAGATACCGGTCATTTCAAATGACAATCTAGGAACAGTAATCGTTACCTTCTTGTCAAGATTTGGAGCAGCAGCAAGTCTTGCTAAAAACTTTTGAATGGGACCATATGCCAATGGAACTTTTTGCTCCATGACATCTTTGCCATTAGCATCTAAAGTTTTTAATTGAATGTTATTAAAAAGCGTACCAAATGTGGTAACTGTCTTCCTAATAATTTTGTGATAAAAATAATTTCCTAACATTAGAAGCTACCTGTAAAATTACCAAATTCTCCAAACGGATTCCTTTCAGTGAAGTCAAGAATATCATCTGCTTCATCTTCTAGTTCTCTATTTTCTGAGAACGAATCAGTCATATCAAGAGTGTCAAATGATGAGACTGACCATCTTGCATTAGAATCAGCGCCAACTAATTCTTCGTTGACATTAAATGTCCCATTTGCATATGCAACACTTAATGTTCTAGTGTCCTCGTTCCACTCTGCAACTTTTCCTACAATGTTTGCAGGAGATCCATCAATAACAATAGTGGGTGCATAACCAGCAACACTTTCAACATTGCCAAAAACATCATATGTAATGTCGCCATAAACATATGGAGTTGTTGGTGAATTAACTTTAGAGACTACACCATTAGTAATCTCTGTTGTTGATGTACCAATCAAAGAATTAGTTGGTGTGAACCAACGTGCTACTGGTGCAGTTTCATACTTACTACCAGCATTGGTAATAGTAATTTGACCAAGAACTCCATCTACTGCAACTACAGTAGTTGCTGCAGCATTGAATCTTGTTCCTGTAACTTTCTCATCCTGAATCCAATATCCAGAACCACCGGCACTGAATACAACGGGGTATACACCAGATTCCATTTCAGTGTTGTCAACAGCAGCAATTCCAGTATCAAAGATACTGTCACCGTACTCAAAGACTTCACATGTCATGGTATATGTATATAGACTTCCTAACTGATAGAAAGGTTTTTGGTTTTCTACATACTTAATTTCAAATACTGTTTCATTTAATGGAAACCAGATAAGGTCACCATCATTAGGTCTTCCGCTGACTATTTTGTTTGTGGAAGTCTCTACAAAATCTTGCCATCTTCTTCTAGATACTGTCAGTTGAATTTCATCAGTTACACGAAGACCAAATTTAGACAGCATATCTCCATTGCCACCAAACTGCTCAAAGTTTTCAAGATACATCTCAATGAGATAACTATCCTTAAACTGTGAGTAGTAGATGTCATTCCATAACTTATCCTCATGAATTTTACGAGGAATATAATAGCAATCCAGACCATACATCTTGATCTGTTCGTCTACAAGATCCTGAACTAGACCCTGCTCACCCTTTGTTCCTTGTGTGAAGTATAAATTCTTCATCTTAACCGACCATATCTAGTGGTGGTAACTCTGCTGCTAATTTAAATTCACCAAGAATAGTTTCAATTTCTTCTTGTGCATCTTCATAGAACTCTCTTCCATTTAGAGTTGTACCACCAGGAAGTGATACGTTCTTAAATTTAATAAGGTTTTGTCCCCACTGACGTTTGATCAGAGCGGTAAGATATCTCTTTAACCATACATCATTATAAATTTCTGCTGCATTATTAGGATCAATCATTCTATAACAGTCAAGAATTAAATGTTGTCCTGCAGTAATATTACCCCAGTCAGTATCAATGTATAATCTATTTTCTCTTTTGTTAAATCTAATTGGTTTGAAGTTACCAATTACAAAATCAAGAGTTTCAAGATACTGCTTAACCATATAGTAGTTCAAGATTTCCATTGAACCAAAATTATAAAAGTCATTCAAGAATAACTGGTACTTCATACTAAAAATATTTCCTGATGTCGCTGATGAACTATTATCATAAGCATAGACTTGCGTTACTCCAAGTACATGCTCAGGAACAGTAATATAGTTATTCTGCTCCTTAAAATCAGTACCAGCAATTGCACTGTTCGCTTTCGCGTCAGTAATCATCTGTTCAGTAATTTCTACCTTTAAAAATGTTTTGATGCTTCCATCAAAATGACGCTCTTGGAAGAATTGAATAGCATCGTCCATGAGATCCTCAATCTGATCATCATCTACATTAATCTCTAGGACGGGAAAACCTAATTTCCTTAAGCAGTAGTCAACTAACTCCTGGCGTGTTGAGGGTCGTGCCATGAATAAAAAAATACCCTAGTTTCCTAAAGGTATTTATCATACTCTATTCTATACCTTCTGGAAATCCACTACATTCCACACATTCTTGATCTGGAAGATCTCCAAAATTTTCTGGATTTCTTTCTCGGTATGCAGCATACTCTTCATCTGTATGAATAACTTCTCCTTCTTCATTCCTAACTAATTCACCCGAAAATTCACCCGAAGAATAATGCCAGCAGACATCTCCCATTTCCTGAACTTCTGCTTCAAGTTCTTCATCAAATTCTACTTCATTTAAAAACCAATCTTTTACACGAGTAATATTATCAAATACTTTTACTTTATCCTGAAATTCACACCACCACATGAGTTCATCTACTGGCAATTCTGGTTCTGATTCATAATCTTCGGGATTTTTTCCCTCAGGAAGTAATGCTTCAATAACCATATGCACGTCCGACCCGTGCTTCTCCTCAATTGACTGAATTACATCATATAGGGGGATATCCGTAACAGAGTTCATTCTTTATGCACTAAATAAAAACACAACACAATATATAGTCAATTGACCTGACTTGAATATGTGTTATAATATAGTATAGTATTCCGATAAAAAATGAGTCTTCAACTTTGCCTCCTAGAAACTGGAGAAACTATTATTGCTGATGTTCGCGAAGCAATTGATCCAGAATCAAATGAATCCCTTGGGTATCTAGTAACTAATCCATTTAGTGTAAAACACATCATTAATAATGTAGTTAATGTTGAGGAGATGTCAGAAGAAACTAACACTTCTCCTGAAAATGCCGCATCCCTATCATACTCTGTATGGGCACCTTTAGCTCGTCAAAATACCTTTAATTTTCATACAGATTTTATCCGTGTAATTTATAATCCTGATCAAACTGTTATTGATCAATACACAAATATCCTTGAAAAATGGTTAGAAGAACACACTGTAGAAGTTGAAACTGATAAACACTCAACTACAATTACACTGGGATCAGACGCAACGCAAGCTGCATTGAGAGAAGAATTAGAGTCTATGAATAATGATAAAAAAGAAGGTGACTTTAATCCAGAGTCAATGACTGCTGCTGGAGAAGAATCTAATGCAAACTGAATTAACTCCTGCTCCTGCAATTAAAAAAAGTAAAATTACTACTTTTGATACAACACTACTTATGGCAAGTAGACCTCCTGAAATTGAGGAGATGGATAACTGTATTCTTGTTGATAATTTTTTTCATGCATATGAGAAAATAGAAGAAAACCTCTTAAAATTTCACTCAACAAACTGTCATGAGATTAATGAAATTTTATTTTATGGTGGGAAAAATGTTGAATATTTAGGAACCAAGGGTATTGTTCAACCTATCCCAAGAGATTTTTCAGTTGAATTTATTAAAACAATTTATGAATATCTTACTGAAAAAGATTATTTAATTCCTAATATTAACTCTGATGAGACCAACCTAGTTGATAAAATTATATTTTCAAGTGCTACTGAAGCAACATTATATTATGACGAAATGATTGTAGATAAAGGATTTAATGTTCCATGTCCTAGTGGTGGTGAATTTACTAGTACAGTGTTCTTATGTGATGATACAGAAGAAAGTAAAATGGGAGTTACTTTCTACGATTTTGTTTTTGAGGGAAGATCATATTCCTCAGTTGAAGATTTCATGCTTGAGGATGATGATACCCGAGAAAAGATTTTTAAAGTTCTTGGGGAATACAGTCTTGCTTCAGGAGAATTAAAACTATTTGAAGAATTTACTGAGTCCGAACACTTTAAACCAACAGAGTATATTGAAGCAAAACAAAATAGAATGATTGCTTATAAAAGCAGTTTTTTCACTGTTAATAATTTTACTGCAGGTGAAAGGTATACTTTAAATTGCTCATTTAATGCTACTAATGTTGGTTAATGGATATTAATAATTTTTCTAGATATTCATCTGGAGACATAGAATCTTTGATTGAAATTAATCCTGATTCTGAATTTGAATTATGCAGGTTTGAAGGAATTAAATATATCAAAGGTCACAATGTCTTAAAACGACCAGATGATTTTGCTGAGTTTCTTTCTAAATTTCCTGCTGAAGATAGGAATGTGAGTCTTCAACGAAATCAAGAAACTAAAATTGATAGTTCAGCTCCAGGTTTTCAGCAATACCTCAAAGAAAATTATTTTGCTAAATTAAATGAACATTTTTTTAAAGTTGGTCATCAGTTAAAATTCCATAGATACCCTTTAAATAGAGTTAGTTTTGATAACTTTACTAACTGTTGCTATCCTGGAATGAAAGCATATCAAAAAAATTATCTTCCTCACACAGATCGTTTTGGAATTGCTTCAAATTTATATTTAACTGATCCTGGAACTAAAACATCAACTTCGTTTTATAGAATTAAATGCTCAAGTGGAAATGTATACCACAATGAATTTGAACTTAGTCGCGCTCCCAAAGAAGATGCGTTAGAACTTAGAGATAGATATGCTGAGGAAGGTGCTAATGCTGGTTGGGAACCTTGGGTTTTCTTTAGGGGAAATAAATTTTATGAATTTTATTTTGAAATTCCAGCAGAATATAATAGTATGAGTATGTACAGAGGAAATGCATGGCATAGTATATGTTATGATGCATCAGAAAAATCTAAACTACGATATTCTTTTGTTACTGCAATGTTTGCAGAATAAAAAAGGGGGCATATGCCCCCCATTTTTTTGGTTTTTTATACCAGGATCATGCCTGAGATTCTTGCCAGGTGACCCTTGCCGACACAGCGAAGGGGTTAGCAGTGCTAACTCCAGTAGCGTCAACGATCTTCGCAACAACTGTGAGAATGTCAGGTCCGTTGGGGAATGTACCATCTCCACCTAGGATTGAGTTGCCCAGTGCAGAGATCTGACTGAGGTCGTAAGCGGTTGAAGTAGATTCACCAGTACCACCACCAGCAGCACGGAAGGAGAGAATCGTTGAACCACCCGCGACAGTTTCGTTAGAAGAGTGTCTAACCAACTGACACAAGGAAGGTTCTTGAACATTCTGATATGCGTCAGTACTCAGTCTTCCGTTCAGTTTGAGACTGATTTCAGTCTCATGCGTGGTAAGAATACCAACGGAAGCAAGTTTAAGTTGCATTCTGTTAACGATTTCTCTTTCGCCCAGTGCGCCTGTGATTGATGAGTCAACCGAAGGTGCGAGTCTGATTGAGATAAGAGGAATATCCTGAGGAATTGGGTTGTCAGTTCCAGAAGGAGCACCGATAGACATCGTAGTTCCAGAAGGAACAGTGATACAACCATTAGATCCGCAAAGAGTTCTTTGGATGTTATCAGTGTGATATCTGTTGAATACAGCGTTAGTTCCTTCAAAGTACTGGATGTATACTTCATAGTAACTAGATCCATTCCTACTTCTAGAGTTAATTGCTCTACCAGTTTGGAAGTATCCACTCGCGATCGTGTTGTGATACAACAGTGTGTTAGTAGCGAATGCAGATGCGTCAGATTGCTGGAAGAACAGTACGAGGAAGTACTCTCTGTAGTAATAGCTACCTTGGTATCTTTCACTACGAATAGCAGTATTTGATTGAGTGTTCTTATCAACAGCGGATTCGTTAGTAAACTTCTGGACGTTGCCAGATGCCGTGAACAAGTACGCTTCGTCATCCTGATACATACCATCCATAATAACTGAAGTACCCCAGTGGAACAGAGTTCCGACATAACTTGGTAGTTCATTATTTTCAATCTCATAACGTGCAGGCAGGTTACCTGAACGGAAGTAAGATTCAGTCAAGCGGTTGTTGTGCTTGAATTCATGGACATACTTGACGTGACCGTTTTGATCCTTAAATCCGAAGCGGATCTTACCAGCACCATACCAGGAGTAATCCATGTAGCACATCTGGATCTTGCTGACATCAAGATCAAATCCAGAAGGACCATTACCATCTGCTTTATCAACATTCCAGTCGGGTTGACCAACCTTAGTATCAATTGTCTTAGTACAAATAACGTTTTCAGCAGTAACGCCACGATAAGCAGGTTGAACTGTAACCTGTGTATTGCTGGTAACTTTAACGACTCTGTAAGACATACCGCGAATAACGATCTGCTCACCCTTATTCAGTTCCGAGAGGAACTTAGTATTTGTACCAGTAACAATGTTATCCTGATTCGTCACACTAACTGTACCAGGAAGTTGAAGAACTGAACTTCTTCTTACACAATTCAGAGTTTGACCATTGAATTCATAGAAGAAACCATTCTGATCATCAAACATACCAGCGCGGATGTCACAACCAGACCAGGAAAGAACCTGTGCTTTAGGGAATCCACCAGAATTACTTCTAGCAGGTTCAACATCAAGAAGATATTTAAATTCATAATCATTTTGAATGGAGGTTACGTTAGAAGAAATATTCCACGCCTGATCGTCCGATTCAATAATCTTAATATCAAGTTGATTTGTAAGATTATGTGGTTTTGATGTCGTTACGAGACCTTCAACAATTTCATGGAATACAAGAGTCTCAGAAACAAGACTTGCTTCACAGTTGCTGCTGATTCTAAGTGTGGTTGAGTTAATGACCTCAATAACTCTGGTTTGTCCTCCTTCTGGAGTAAGACCAATACCAGAACCAGTAACTTTCATATCAGGAATAATACCTGAAGTATCAGCAACCGTCAGTTGATCATCACCTTGAGTTCCAGTAGCAGCAGTAGATACTGTAGTACCACGAGTAGCATATGAAAGATCTAGGACAGGAATCAACGGAATAAAGTTGATCGCGTATGAAGTCTGGATACCTTTACCTGACTGATAACGGAAGTACTTACGAGTCTGTCTAGAAATTTTAGAGTTGGGTGACTTAGAAGTACCGATTTCCATACCACCATCAAATGGTCTATGGAGATAGAATCCATCAGGACGTACATAGATGTAGGAAGGAATTAGATAAACTACATTAGTAGCAGTGAAATCAACAGCAGTCTCTACGAGGAGAGTGTTGTCATCTGTAATAGCAGTAATTATTCTGGACTTAATCGTACCAGGAGTACCACCAGTCACATCAACCAGTTTGATAGTATCACCAACCTTGAAGAATCTTTCAAAGGATGTATCTGTACCAATAATACTTCTTGAACCAGAAACAGTTTCAATTGTTCCTGCACCAGTAACTTCACCTGAAAGGTTGGAACTTATAAATCTTTGAAGTCCACTTCCAGTACTAGTGAAGGCGAGAGGAACTGGTGGTTCTGCAGTTGCATCTGCTTCAGTAGCAGCAAGTTTGATGAAGTTGTGGTCAAGTACAATGACATAATAGTCAGTATTATTAGTCAAACCACTAATATCAGTTCCTCCGTTGTTGTCATAGATGACTCTTGTTCCAGTACCAAAGAAGTGGTTTGGAATGTTGATACGCATGTCAACAATATCAACATCAGTATTACTATTAAATGCTTTTGATGTTGGAGGAATTTTGAATGGAATTGTAACTTCCAATTCAGTCTCACTAATTGCTGTAGTAGTTGTGTATGAACCATCAACAACACCGAAATCAGCAGTTGTGTTCTCAAATGTATGAGCACCACTACCACTACTTGTGATATCAATCATTGATCCACCTTGAGTAGCCGACAGAGTAAATCTGTTACCACTGATAGGATAGACATAGTAAGAAGTACCATCAACCAGACCAGGGCTACCGGTAGGAGCAACACCAGTTGTGTTATACTTCAGAAGTTCACCTGCAGAGAACTGGTTGTCTGCGATGTAGATAGAGTTTCTGCTTGGGTTTGTCAGGACAGCAGTAAATGTAGTGGTGCCCGTGGCACCAGCAAGTCTCATTGGAGATGCACCTGTACTAGACTTAATTCTGAATCTATCGTTGTTGATTCTATCAATATACCATGTTCCGCTACTGGTGGAAGTTCTATTACCAGCATTATTATAGTAATAATGAACAGCACCTGTGGATGACAAAACTACACTATCATTGGTATTAAAACCATGATTCTGTTTATAGAAAGAATCATTGGTAGAAGTATTTCTCTTCAGAAGAGCAATATACTGGTTTGTCTGACCATCTTCATTGACTGAACGGAAATTCCATGTGGGGTCACCGTCATAACCAGATTGGTAATACCAGTAGTACCACTCATTACCATTCAATCTGAATTGGTAATCACTCTCGTCATAGAGGTAACATGAACTGTTTGTCCAGTATGTTTTGGAGTTTCTTCCTTGATATCCACCTGAAACATAACCATAGCTATAGTTACCATTGTTATTACCGTTAACACCTTGGTTCTCATGGTCGGTCAGGAAGTCATAAGTTCCTTGCCACTGTGTATTACCGAGGGGAAGAGTTTCGTGATGATAACCATAGGTTCTCATCTCATAACCTCTACGATAGTAATCCCACTTCATGAGATATCGTTCAGAGTGGTTGGAACTAATTCCATCACCATAACGTGTGGTGCAGAAGAATGCGGCAACATCCCAAGGAGTTCTTCCTAAACCGTAAGTACCATCAACACTAGCAAAATCATACCCAGAATAGGTGTTTCTATTTGATCTATAGTATGTACGATAGTAAACATAGAAATCTCTTCTAGGACTATATTCAGACTCAATATTATAAACTAGACCAAGGTTATGTGAACCGTGAGCAAAAGTACCACCTGAAGAGAGATTAAGTCTATAATTCATTCTTTGCGAATGATTTAGATAGAAAGAGTTATCGTCAATTCTTTCAATATAATAAACCTGCATTCTGGAAAGACCGCCGATGGGAAGGTCGCCAGGATTTGGGTAGTAAAGAACAGCAGCACGGTTATGGAAACCATGACTAGTCATCGTAATGGAATCACTTCCATAGTTGATGTCAGTCTCATCAAAACGTTTCGTATATGTAGACTCATAATTATAAGGAACTCTCTGAGTAGGATCTTCAGCAGTAACAATGTTTGCCTGTTCAACGTGGTCAATAGTTGGTCTTCCATCAGGAGCAGTTACTGTAGAATCAGGAACTTCCAGAACCTTAGGAGAAACTGTGTTAACAAAGTAGAAGTTTGTATTGTCAGCAAAACCATGTTCTGATCTGGTTGTCAGAAGAACTTTAGTATTTGTTCCAAATACAATATTATAAGAAGAACCCATACCAGCGTGATTCTGGCATCTATAATAAAGAGTATTATAAGATGGTTCTGCTGATGTTATCAGAATTCTGGTATATGCACCAGCAGTTCCAGGTGTACCATTCGCATATACATAGGTACTATGAACATTACCACCAGTTGCAGCATCAGCAAACTCAAGTGGATGATTATTATTACTTACATCAGATTGATCAAAGATATAAATTGAATTTCTGATTAAAGTAAAGTCTGGTTCAAGATAGCAAGTTTCAACGGTATTGCCAATAAAATATCTATTTCCACTGTCTACTACACCATTGTTTGCGGTAGACTCAATAGTATATTCTACAGCAGCACCTGTAATAGTAAGAGGTTCATCTACAGCAAAGGCACCAAGTTCAATATCAATTACAGTGATGGTTGAACCATCAACTTTAGCAATTTTACCAATAGCACTTGGAGTTGTTGCTGTTGCTCCGACAAGAACATCAATATCAAAAGCAGTTGTTGCCGTGAGTTCAATTGTAGGTTTTACAATAACAGTTTTTCTAAACAAGTCAGAGGTAATACCTTTAGTTGAACTCAGATTAACCTGAGAACCTTGGAAGAATTTACCAGGAATGATAGAAGTATATGTACCTTGAAGATTCTTGGTTTCTGGTTGGTTCGCTCTAGCCTTGTATGTAAAAGTTTCGTTTGAAGGAACTGATTGAATCAGATATGCACCTTCAGCAGAGAGTGAAGAAAGACCAGTTACTGTGATAGGAACACCAGTAGCAAGACCATGTTCAAATTCACAAGTTACAGTAATAATTTCACTATCCTTAGTTGAAGTTACGCCCGAGATAAAGGGAATAGTAGTATCAGCAGTAGACGCATAGAACGAAGGAATATTGTTAATGGTCTGAATAGTTTCCCACTTAGAAGCTTGGGGACCATACTCAAAGTCGGTGTCAACTAAGTTCTCTGGGTTTGAAACTCTGAATTTAGAAACAGCATCAACATAAGTCTCTGAGGGCTCAATGTTAACGTAATCTTTTTCATAGAAAATCTGCAGTTCATCAGTGCTCTGCATAGTAGAGCAGTTAAAATTCAATACAAAGGTAGTTTCCTCTGCAACTTTGTCATATGTTCTAGATCCTAGACCTAAAAAAGCATCAGCAAAATTGTAGATATTGACATTATCTGTTACATTCGTTACGAGAAGCAATCGCTTAGCAGGAATGTTGCCCTTGACCTTGACAGTGTTGGTCGTTGGCTCAAAAGTGTAATAAGTAATTAATTTCTTTGCCATTTTTTAAAAATCCTTTCGGTTATGTTTATATACGTGTCTAATCAAAGACCAAATGCTACGGACATAGCGAGCGATCCCTGCCTAGTAGCGAGTTCAGTTCCTCCAGCTTTCACACCATCATGAACAACAGCAGTATTTTTTGTGGTATCAACAGTGATTTCACCTTCAGCACCAATAAAAGTTTGATGTTGAGCGGTTGTACCCCTTCTGAATTGTACTTGAGTGGTCATTCTTTTTAAGCCAAAGATTTTCTTCTTTTATTTATACAAATTATTATATTATGGTGCTATAGATTCTAATTGGACTAAAGAGTTTGAGGATAACTTCTGCTTCACCTTGCGTGGTGATTCTAAGAGTTCCCGGTTGAGTAATTCTAGTGACACTACCTGGATTACTGCCATTGAATGTAAACAGATTTGTGGAGACGATTTCTCCCTGTGCTCCAATCTCTGTTTCATCATAATCTCTAGTTCTTGTAATAGTACTACTATTGAGACCAAAGAGTGAACCAGAACCAAGATAATTATCTGTCTGCTTCTCAATTTTTTCACCACTAACGAATGTTGTGCCAGAACCGACGTTACTAGCAACAATTTTAATATCTGTTGCCTCACCAGAAATATTTGCATTTCCAGCAGCATTGTAATTTCCTTTCGTAAAGGACTCTGTTGCACCATTGCGGAATTCAAAGAGAGTGGTATTTTCAACATCAATTGTTCTGGATTCTGCTGCTCCTCCGAATGCAGATAAAGTACCTTCACCAACAAAACTGAGAGCAACAACGAAGTTTGCATCACCATTGACACTTGCAGATCCAGAAGCATTGAACCCGCGAGTTCTGATAACTGGTTCGGCAGTTCCACCAAATTCGTAAAGAACAGTTTCTTCTGCTGGATTGAATCCAACAACTTCTGCTCCACCACCGAATGTTGAAAGTTGACCTTCTCCAGTGTAAATTCTTGTCGCTCTGTTTTCGGAATTTCCAGAAACGAATGTTG
>Ga0181412_1000064_pt1 | contig 38839 bp, 40 predicted proteins | sample 35SPOviralmetaG_FD_130113 | JGI IMG/M metagenome (GOLD analysis project Ga0181412, IMG submission 130113) | Marine viral communities from the oligotrophic San Pedro Time Series (SPOT) site, San Pedro Channel, CA, USA - 35 SPOT_SRF_2012-08-15 | ecosystem: Environmental > Aquatic > Marine > Strait... | reverse complement strand
TAAGAAGATAGAATTAAAAACAAAAAGGAAATGCTGATGGGTCATAGTTTAGATAATGATGAAATAGCAATAGTTATAAGTCCAGTAGACTACACAGACGATGGTAATTGGGATGGGGATACAAATGTGTCAATAGCAATATCACCTGAGCACAACTTACCTGAACCTATTATTAATGGGATAGTAGATGTAGCAACTATGATGTCAGCGTTCTTAGATATAGCAAATGAACACCCTGACATATATGAATTAGTAAGAGATCACAGAAACTATTTAATGACTTTGGAAGATGATGAAGAAGACAAACCTGTTGTAACTAAAGACGGTAATGTGTATACACTTAACAAGTGGTCAAAAACAAAAGGGAGTGCATGAATGGAACCTACAATAACATTAACTGGTGATACAACTTTTAATCACGATCAAGTAAACAATCCAGTACACTACAATCATAGCGGTATAGAATGTATTGAAGCTATAGAAGCAATGACAGAAAACATGGCAGGATCTACAGCGCCACACGCTGCTAACGTACTTAAGTATTTGTGGAGACATGAATACAAGAATGGCCTAGAAGATATTAACAAAGCTATTTGGTATCTCAATAGGTTAAAGGATCGTTACAAGGAGCTACATAAATGATAACAGCAGAAGATATAAATGCATGGAAAGACATGTATGAAATGACATTCGGTGACTATCAGATAGAAGCAAGAAAGACTGCTATCTATCCTGAAGAACACAAGATAGTTTACCCTGCGTTAGGACTCGCAGGTGAAGCAGGTGAAGTAGCCAACAAAGTAAAGAAGATGTTAAGGGATGGGAAGTTTGACAGAGAAGATGTAGCTGCAGAAATAGGTGACTGCCTGTGGTACATATCAGCTTTGTGTCGTGACTTAAACTTTGACATGGGATATATAGCTAGGTGTAATTTAGATAAGCTTCACAGTCGTATGGAGAGAGGAACCATTAAAGGCAGTGGCGATAAGAGATGAAGTTCAACATTAAACTAACAATTGAGATAGACGAGGAAGAACGAATACTACCTATAGTAGCAGACATGCACGAGGAGGCAGTTACTGAGTTATTCCAAGATATTATTTATGATATTGATGGTGCAGTAATTAGAAAGATAGAGGTTAAAAAATATGAATAACTACTTACCAACAGACTACCAAAGTTTTATACACAAGTCACGTTACGCTAAGTACATTGATGGCAAAGGCAGAGAGTCTTGGTCTGAGACAGTTGATCGCTACATAGAAAACGTTGTAGGAAATAAAGTAGATGCAGATACTAAAGATGAAATAATGTTTGCTATACTTAACTTAGAGATCATGCCTAGCATGAGAGCTATGATGACTGCAGGTGCAGCACTTGAGAGAGATAATACTGCAGGATATAACTGTAGCTATCTACCTGTAGATGACCCAAAGTCCTTCGATGAGGCTATGTACATCCTCCTCTGTGGTACTGGTGTCGGCTTCAGTGTTGAGAGACAGTTCATTAGCAAGCTTCCCGAAGTACCTGAATTGTTCGAGAGTGATACTACCGTTGTGGTAAAGGACAGCAAGGAGGGGTGGGCTAAGGCGTTTAGACAAGTGTTAGCTCTCTTGTGGGCAGGTGAGATTCCTAAGTGGGATGTTAGCAGAGTAAGACCTGCAGGTGCAAGACTTAAAACATTTGGTGGTAGAGCCTCTGGTCCTGCTCCTTTGATTGACCTATTCAACTTTGCAGTTAAGACATTCAAGGATGCACAAGGACGTAGTTTATCTAGCTTAGAGTGCCATGACCTAATGTGTTTCATTGGGCAGATAGTTGTAGTTGGTGGTGTTAGACGTAGTGCTATGATTAGTTTGTCTAACCTTAGTGATGATCGTATGCGTTATGCTAAGTCAGGACAGTGGTACGACAATGCAGGGCATCGTGCTTTAGCTAACAACAGTGTATCTTACACAGAGAAGCCTGACTCAGAAACGTTCATGCGTGAGTGGCTATCTTTAGTAGAAAGTAAATCAGGCGAGAGAGGAGTATTCAATCGTGAAGCATCTAAGAAACAAGCTGCTAAATATGGCAGACGTGATCCTAACTTTGAGTTCGGAACTAATCCTTGTAGTGAGATTATCTTACGCCCATACCAGTTCTGCAATCTTACAGAAGTTGTGGTACGAGCCACGGACACGGTGGATGATTTGGATAGAAAAGTCAGACTCGCCACAATACTTGGCACGATCCAAAGCACGTACACAAAGTTCCCATACCTCAGAAAAGTCTGGACAACAAACACAGAAGAAGAAAGACTCTTAGGTTGTAGCTTAACTGGTATTATGGATAACCCTCTTATGACATCCGCAAACAAAGGATTGGAGAAGACCCTTGAACATTTACGAGAAACTGCTGTTCATACTAACGCTGATTGGGCTGACCGCCTTGGCATTCCACACTCAGCAGCAATTACCTGCGTCAAACCAAGTGGAACAGTATCACAACTAGTTGACTCTGCATCTGGTATACATGCTAGACATGCACTTCATTATATCAGGACTGTGAGAGGTGACAACAAAGATCCACTTACACAAATGATGAAGGATCAGCGCATACCTAATGCACCTTGTGTGATGAAGCCTGATACTACTACAGTGTTTAGCTTCCCACAGAAGTCACCCAATAAAGCTGTAACTCGTAACGACTTGTCAGCCATTGAGCAACTGGAGACATGGTTAACTTATCAAAGACACTGGTGTGAGCATAAACCCTCTGTAACAGTGACAGTTCGTTCTGATGAATGGATGGAAGTAGGTGCATTTGTTTATAAACACTTTGATGAAATGAGTGGTGTGTCTTTTCTGCCACACTCTGATCATACTTATCAGCAAGCACCCTATCAGGATTGCACTAAGGATGACTACAAAAAACTTTCAGCAATAATGCCAAAGAGTATTGACTGGTCTAAACTTAGTGAGTATGAACAAGAAGACAATACAGTTGCTATGCAAACTATGGCTTGTACTGGTGATGTCTGTGAAATGGTAGATATAGGAGCATAATTACTAGACATAGTTTAAATACTGTGTTACTATTACAACAACAATAAAAGGAGTTAATCATGTTGTTATTTAATATCTTAGTCCCTGTAGTTTTTCTTTTAACAGCCTATGGTTCTTACAATGATGTAGTTAAACCTGCAGCTAAGGCATCGTGGGATACAGGAGTTGTAGTATATGAAAAGAGTGTAGACATTATCAAAGATGTAACCACTGACGATCCTGTTGAATAATGTTTGTATTAGTATTTATACTTTCTTTAGGTAATGGATATGTTCAGGTGCAAGCTATGAATTATGTTTACCCTACAATGAAGGAGTGTAAAGATAATGCAGTTACTATTAGAGAAAACCTTATGCTAAGTAGACCTTCAGATAAATCTACAGTACAAGCATACTGCACAGAAATACCAGTGGAGGTTTAATTTTAATTAATATGAAAACACATTGTATAAGTTGTAATACCTGCGGAGTTAAACTAACTTTAAATGTTAACTGGTTAGAATCACAAGCTAAACAAAAAAAGTATTGGTGTAATATCTGTAAGAAAGCAGACAATGATAAGAGGATGTATGTAAATGGAAGACATATATCCAGAAATCACCCTTTGTATAAACCTGGCAGATACAAAACTTTTAATGATGCAGCCTTTGAGGGTACGTATAAGTTAGGTAATATCAAAGAAGGTTATGTCTATGTTATAACTAATCCTGCTTGGCCTGATTGGGTAAAGATAGGCATGGCTATTGATGCTGATGATAGATGTAATAGCTATCAAACTAGTAGCCCACATCGTGACTTTGTGTTAGAGTATACTGTTGAGACAGATAATAGAAGGACACTAGAGCAAGCTGCTCATAAAGAAGCTAGGAAGGTAGCAAGTAAGACTAAAGGTGAGTGGTCTAAGCTTGATGTTGAAACAGCAATAGAAATACTTAACAACTTAAAGGAACAAGATGAGCCTAGAAAAAGAAGCGCATGACTTTGTATCTAGGAGACAGGATCATTTCAGAGAGGGTGTGCAAAAACGTAGTGAAGCACTGGAAAAGTTTATTTCAGATAACTTGTATTACAGTACGGAAACACATGAAGCATTAAAGAATTTAATTGCAGTACAGATGTGGGCAGAACGTGCATCAAAAATGTATGGTATAAAAAAGTAAGGGCGCTAAATGCGCCCCTTCTTATTTGTAATACTCTCTTAGATAATCTACGTAGTCCATGAAGTAATGTAATTCTGTGATTGTCATATCACGTATACCTCCTTCAAACCCATATCTTTCTTTCATTGATTTCATAGCCTTGCTACGTAACTCTTTGTTGCCATGCTCTGTAGCTTTAGCTCTCATTGCACCTAGCTTAGTCTCACTAGTGCCATACTTCTTTAGTACCTTACGTAAGTCTTTCTTTACATCAGATACAACAGACTTGAGCATAGCACGTTTACCTACAAGGTCAGCGTTTATAAACTTCTTATCTCTTAGTAAGTTATCCGTAGCTCTTTCTAGCTCAGGAGCTACAGTCTCATTGAATATTGTGTCGTAAGCTGCCATGCTTGTTCGTTCACTAGCTGTCCAATCTTGCATGTTAGCCATAGAGTAGGCTTGTTCTGTAGATGTACGTGCAGGTTTAACTGTTATACCAAAGATCCTAGCCATAGGATTTGCATCCTGTATCTTACCTTTTCTAGATGCAACCCTTAGTTCTTCACCCGAAACTGTTTCTGCTTTATCTGTGATAGCTTCTATGACGTTATCAAAGTATCTTGTTGCACCCTGTGTAAACATCTGACCACCTGTCTCAGCTTGCCTTATATCCCTAGCTGCATCTGTTCCTGTGACATAGCCAGTGAGTTTGTTTACTGCATCAAGTGGTCTAGTAAAACCTGCAGCATAGTTACCAGTAAACTTACTTATCTCTTTGAAAGAAGCTTGTGCTAAGTCTGCATCCTGGTTTATCAATGTATCCATTATTCTAGTTACATCATTACCAAACTGTAAGTCTGTAGCAAGTTGTCCTACAGCTACCTGCTCACCAAACTTAATCATCATTTCTTTTGGTACAGTTTCACCATCTGCTCTGAGTCTACCTATACGTCCTGCAGCTAACCATAGAGAGAATGGGAATGTGTTACGAGCATCTATGATAGCACCACCAGTACCCTCAATCTCAAATACATCTAAACCTTTTTCACTTCTTTCTCTGTCATAATTAATTGCTAGACTAATTGCTGTTACACCTACTACGCTACGTGCTGCAGCTTCTAAAGTTTCTACATTACGCTTCTCTGACTTAGCTATGGCAGACATAAGTTGTACACCACCACCTACAGACCATTGGTAAGATGTAGCTACAACGTTGTTAAAGAATCTACCGAAAGGAAGTATTGTACCAAACAACGGTATGTTAGATATACTTTCAGTTAACTTAGCTGCACCTCTTAGAAGCTGATCATCTGTTGTGTAATCTTTTGAGAATACAGACTTGAGTGTAGTATCTATAGCACCACCGACTACACTGTCATCTATTAGATCAATGTCTCCTGAGTTAAGCACGTCTGTTAAGGTTCTATCTTTATGCTTTAGTCGTAACCGTTTGTCTAGCTCAGTCATAAACATCTGAGACTTAGTAAACGTATCTTGTACACGTACACCTGTCAGACGATTAGCACCATTAGCTACAGCTTCTACACCTTTGAACCACTTAGCATCAGGGTTAATATCAAAACGTTTACCTGATCTTTCAATACCACCAGTAACACTTTCAAATAAAACTTTCTCTATGTCTTTATGCTGAGATAGAAATTCCATGTAAGAATCATGTGTAGTGTATGGGTCCATCAAGTTACGCATCTTCTGTGCTTGTATCTGATGAAACACTTTACCTTTACGTATTAGTTCTGAACCTGTCTTAGTAAATTTACCACCTGTAGCTAAACCACCAAGCATATAGGTACTACCTGTAACTACATCAGCTAATGTAGAACCTACATAAAACTGTGAGAAACCTGCAATGTTTAAACCTGTTGTAGCAGGTGAGGAGATAAGCAATCTACGCCACACACTTTGAGTATATGCTCCTAGCTTAGGACGTTTGATTTGCCCAGTAGCCTTGAGTACCTCTTCTTCCATCTGTTCTTTAAGCTGTGGGTTACGCACTAAATTAGTCATTGCATTATGTCCTGCAATAAGACCTGAATCAATTGTGCTTCTTACTTGAGACATCACTGCACCGTAAGTCATACCTCTACTAACATTGGATGCTATGTAGTCACCTATTTCCTGTGCTATCTCTGTAGTATCTCCAAGAGTATATCCAACTAAAGGCTGCATACGTTTAGCTATCGCTTGTAAATCATCTTCAGGCATTTGTCTTAGGGTGTTAGTCATTACATCTGTAACACGTACATTCTTAGGTATAGGTTTTCCTACCTCATCACGATATAGTTTTGCAACACCACCCTTACCATCTTCTCCTACCATAATAGTCTTTAGGAAATCTGATGGCATTACACCTGTTTGAAACATATTGTTACCACGATTACGTTTTTTCTCCCAAGAATCTAGCGCATCGTTTAACTCATTGGTGTACTTCTTAACTCTTTCTTTTGATAAGGGTACTAATAGTTTACCTTCAATATCAGCCTCTAGCTCTGCCTTACGTTTACCTGCAACAAGCTTACCTTTAGTGTCTTTGAGTCCACTTACACCTTTTAGTTTACCACCTACAAGTTGAGCACCACCGCCAACAAGACCTAGTGCAGAACTAAATCCTGTCTGTAACAAGCTGTACTCTTCCTGTGCACCTGCATCTAGCATGACATTCTGTATCATGTTGTCGTGCAGCATAGCTAATGATCCATCGATACCTGTGGTAGCTAACAGTGAACCACGCACACCTTTCTTAGCTCTTTCATCTAAGAACTCTTTCTGTGCTTTCTTCTTGGCGTTATATATAAAGTTACGCTGCTCTTGCAGGGCTACACGTTCTTGTAACTTCTTAGCTGCAGGGCCTTTTATACCTTTTTCTACTATGCGTTGGGCTACTCGTTCTGCTGCTTCATCTGCAGCTTTCTTAGCACCCTGTGTTGTTGCACCAGACTTCGCTGCTCTTTGTCCTGCTTCTATAGCGGCACGTTTAACTAATTCTTTACCACCTTTTGTTATACCTAGAGATGCAGCTTTACCTAAACCGCCAGTAAGTAGACCAATATAGTTAGAAGGATCTGTAGCTGCAGCTTGAATGTAATCAAACACACCGTCTACTGCACCGTAGAAACCATCGTTTACAAACACACTACCTAGCTGATCATAGAGCTTGTATGCATCTCCTGCTACTGCTTTGTCTTGCTGACTAGCATTTGTTATGTGTCTTACTTCGCCACCTGTGTTTATGATGTTGGTGTTAAAGCTACGCATGTGATCCATGAAATCTTCTACAACATCTTCTTCAGTCTTATCATTGTACTGTATGCCTCTTCGAGACACCATGTACCTACGAATAGTGCGTAAGTTAGATGCTTCGTACAAGTCTTTCTTCTTTAGCTTACCACCTTTATCAACAAGCTCACTCTCACTACTTACAGGAGTAGGATCTATCTGCTCTACGCTTGGCGGCTCAATACGTTTAGGTGCAAGAATGTCATCCTTTGTAACGCTATACTGATCCATTAAGTCTAGGAAGGAATCACTCATATTAATACTCTACCTTCTAAATGCTTTTTGAAATTGTAAAGTTAAGAAGCCCATGTTGTATGGTAGTCTCTTGTTGTTTGCATCTGCCCACTCACTTAGTGATCTCATAATATCAAAGGCTTCTGAGTTTTCATCTAGACCTTGCTCTTGCATGTACTTAAATATATCTTCACCAGAGTCACTTAGTACAGAAAGATCTAGTTCTGTAATAGATCCTGTGTCCATACCTTCTTGTATCTCTTCATCAGTAGCACCAAATAGTTGCTTAGTCTTATCTCGTAAGCTTCTTATTTCATCTCCAGGCTCTAGCTCTGCCATACGTGCAGCAATAGTTTCACGCTTTACTTTACCTTGAGGTAACTCTATGAAGCCATTCTCTACAGCATTCTGTGCACCAACCTTAGTTGTAGGTAGGCCAAGTAGCTTCCTAGCGTTTGGCCCCATCTCATCCCACTCTTCAAAGGTAACTCTATCTCTGTCCATAAAGTTAGCAGCTTTACGGATACCCATTTCTTCTGCAGTTTCTGGTACTTCCTCTACTTTCCTAGTAGTCTTAGGAGGCTCTAGCTCTACCTTTTTCTCTACAGGATCTTTTGTTTTAGGTTCACTAATTACTACATTCTCTGTAGTGTCTATCTCTTCTAAGTTTAGTCTTTTGAGAGCTTGTTCTTCTACTGGACCTACAGGTGTTTCTTTACTTTCTAGGTGTTGTACTAGTACATCCCACCCTGCACTCTCTGGTGTGTAAGTATTACCGCCATCTGTTTTCACCTCAGTAGGTTTACCATCATCTCCTGTTTTTGTCACAGTAAAGTTAATATCTTTAAACAATTTCTTAGGCTCTGTAGGTACTTCTCCTAGTGCCTCAATTGTTGCAGCGTCAACAGCACTACCTGTACCAAAAGATTCACTACTTTGTTTTATTGTAGGAGATAGCAATTCACGTAGGTCTTCTACATACTCCTCACCTACATTGGCTAACATACTAGTCTCTAAATCTTCAAATGCTGATATACCATATGTATCTATAGTTTCATCATAGACTGCTTTATAGATAGGCATTTCTACAGATCTTACTATATTCTGCGCTGCTTCATATTCATTTATTTGCTGTTTTATATTTGCGTTATCTGGGCTTGTTTTTAAATCACTTTTAAGTTGTGCTAATCCACCTCTTTCTTCAAAGTCTTGGATAGTTTGTCTAGCTCTTTTATAACCATCATTAATTCTTACTTTTTCTGCAAGAAGTTTATCTATACTATCGCTTACAAATGCTTTAGCTGCTAAATCATAGCGTTTCATGTCTGCTATCACTGCGTAAGTAGATGGCTGTATAGCTTCATACTCTTGCTGTCTAGCTAACATGTTTATATCTTCAGCAGTATAGCCATCATAGATAACATCACTACCAAGTTTGTATTTAGATCTCATCATAGCTGCTTCACCAGTAAGTCTATCAAAGAAACCTATATCTGGTTTTTCTGCAGTAGCACCTTTTGTTTCTAAGCCAAGCCCATACGTATTTCTTACGTACTGATCCATGTCCATGTCAAGAGCCTTAAAACCCTCTGGTAATTTTATGATCATGTCTACTTCAGTATCACTGAGCTTTCTACCGCCATTAGCCTCAACTGCTGTTTTAACTTTAGTAGACAAGTCTTGTATAGCTTGAGGTCCACTTGCTATTGCAGCTTGCATCTGTGCGGTACTTACACCCTGATCCTCTAAATAGTTAGTAAGACCTAGCACCTCATTGACTACAGAGTTACGTCTAGAGATCTTCATAATGTTATCTTTAGCTAACTGCTCTTGCTCTAATCTGTACTTACGAGCTTCTTTACCTTTTTCTTTTATGTTCGCTGCTGCTGTTGTAGCAAACCCTTCAGCGAAGGCTCTCCAATCAAATCCCATATTCTAAGCTCCTCTTGCCATCAAGCCTTGGGGTTCAGCCATTTCGCTTACTTCCATTTCATCTTCTTGAGGTACTTCATCTGTCTCTTCTTCCAGAGTACCTTGTACTGTTTTCAATAAGTCTAAACCTGGATCACCCTCTTTACCTTTAGCATCTGCTACAGCTAACTCTATAGCTAGTGATAAACGCTTTCTCTCACGCTCTTTGAGTTTCTCTTCAGGGTCTTCTATGTCATCTCTTACTTCTATGCCATACGTAGTCATCGATGCCTTGATGAACTCATGTATTACAGGAGACACAATCAGACTTACATCTACACTATGTAACCCATTCATAACACCTGTAGTCAACAGCGTCTTAACAAACGGAGCTACAGGCATATCACCACCAAATAGTACGGACAGGTCATCCATTACTTCTTCATCAGCTAACCTGTTGATGTAATATTTAGTTACCTCATCAGGGTCAGCCATCTCAGGTGGATTCTCCCAAGGCCAGTTCTTAGGTTGATCAGTTAATGACTGACCTGGTATTGGTGCTTCAAGAAATGATGCCATGTTATAATATCCTATTTAGTAAATCCTGCGCCAAAGTATAGTCCTACTATGGCTGATACAATGTGTGTGTCTAGTGGTGTGATTACAAAACCTTGTGCCATCTTCCACTGTATAGCTTCGTCTGGTCCAAACAACCAGTTCATAAAACCACCAGTTGCTTCAGTATATCCTACATATACACTTACTTCAGGATACCACACAGCTACTAGCTTTGGCAATACAATTATAGAGAACACAGCAGATAAAGCTATAAGCCTACGTGTCCATGCAAAGTGTGAATCATTCTTACCTGCGTCACGAGCATCCTTAACTGCAGACTTCCTGAAGTTAGCACGTTCCATGAGCATCTCATTCTGTGCTTGCTTAGACTTTATTGATTGACCCCATATAGACATTACCCCACCTAGTATGGTAGAGAAAAGCATGGTGATTAGTTCTAGTGGTAATCCAAACATTATTTTATTTCTTTCAAATATTGTTCATAAGTTGAAAATCTTTTTTCAACAATATCTTTTTCACCAGGATTTATACTTCTTATCATATCTTCTGGTGTACTGTAATTTGAAAAGCCTTTCATTTTTAAGTAAGCTTTTACTGCAGCTTTTGATACGGCATCATTTGTTGATAAGAGATCAGGGTTCTTGATTAGATCAACACCTATAGCGTCACCTACTTTTTTATATGTATCTTCTCCTGTGATTTGTATTGGGCCTCTACCTCTATATCTTGCAAACTTTTTATCACCCACATTACCTAGTTTGTATCCTTCACTCCTATAATGATCATTATATCTAATATTAAATATTTCTTCTGCTTTATCTGAAGGTATAAATTTAGGAGGATTAGTAACAACATGCATAGCTATTGGCTGTTTTACATGATCTAACTCTCTATATTCTATATTTAATTTTTTATAGGTTTCAGGGTTTAACTCTCCTGTTATTTCTAGTCCTTTTATTTTTTGAAATCTTTTAATTCCAGAGATTGTATTTTTACCTACTATTCCATCTACCTTACCTACATCAATTCCTCTAGTATTTAAAGCTTCCTGAACCTCTTTATTTATAACAATTTTTGGTTTTTCTAGATAAACAATATTACCGTCATCATCTTTCTGTTTTGGAAAACCTAATATTTCATATATTTTCTGATCGTTTCTTTTTAAAGGAGCTTTTTTTGTGTTAGCAAACAAAACTTTTTTAAGTCTATAATTTTCATTTTCTCCTATTTCTTCTACAGAACTTTTCATACCTTCAAATTTAATTGTTGCAGCCAAAACTGCAGCAGCCTTTTTATTATTAGGGTATATATCATTAGCGTATGCTATTGCTTTTTCTTTAGATGAAGGGTATCCAGTAAAACTAATCCTTAATTCTTCTTCTCCAAACTCAAAGTTTTCGGGTATATCTGTAGGCTGCTGCACCTCAACAGCACCAAGAGACTTATCAACAAGACTAGTAATTTCTTCATCTGACATCCCCTGCTCTTTTAGTACTTTCTTAACCTCGCTCTGTACACCCTCTTCAGTCAAGCTTCCTGTAATGCCAATGGCGTTGAGAAATGCAGGACTAAGTACTTTACTATCTACGGTTACATCTTCTGTTGGTACAGCTTCGTCTGCCATTGATGGTGGCTCAGTTCTGTCTACTTGTGTCTCTCCAGATGGTCTACCCATCAAGCCTTTTGATTCTGTCTGTTCAATCTCAAGCGTTTCACTTTCACTGTCTACACTAGGTTGATTCTCTAGTGTTACAAAGTCTGTGTCCATTGCTGTATATATATCTTCTACTTTATTAGGAGACTCACCTAACGTAGAAACTTTCTTCATGGCATCTTGAATAGAGTCACTCTTTATTAGCTCAACATATTCATCTAGAACTTTGTCTTTGATTGTAGTTGTATTGTCTTCGCTAGGTTGTTCTGGTTCGTATCCATTGTCTCTGAATAACTGAGCTATACCTTTTAGAAAATTAGAGTCTAACTCTGTCTCTTCTGTTTCAGGTTTTGTACCTATACCACGATTCTTTCTAGCTACATCCTCTAGAGTTTGTTTACTCCTAGTAACAGAGTCAGTAAACCCACCAATGTCTAAGTCTAAACCATCTAATGTTTTATAGTTTGCCATTATTTTGGACCTGTTATTATTGCTCCTACGACAGAGCCTATAGCGTTAGCAAATGACCCACTTCTACTTGCTGCTGCAGTACTTGCTGCTGCTTCGTTAGCTAGTTCTTGTACTGCAATAGTTGTAGCACGATCAGCATTATTGTTTTCTAACTGGAATGCAAAGCTCATAAGGTCACGCTCACGTTGCCATATCTGATCCATGTTAGATGCAGTAAGTCCATTTATAATTTTAGCAAAGTCCATGTTGCTTTCGTTCTGTGTAGCTGTATTGATTGTAGCTATACTTTGTCTCCATGCAGCATTAGACTGTGCTATTACTAAACCATTTTGTGCATTGAACAAGTCACGCTGTTGTTGTATCTGAGAGTTAAACTCACGCAATGCATTCACACTGTTGACGTTAAACTGGTCCATAGCATTCTGTTGTGTAGAATTAAACTGTGAGGTTTGGTTAGCTAAGTTAGCAAAGAATTGATTTACTTGGTTCTCACTAGAAGCATTAAACTGCTCATTAGCATTCTCAGCAGCTTGGTCTGTAAACAAAGCCTGTATGTTTTGCTGTGTCTTGAACATAGATGTCTGTTGTTCGTTAGACAAGTTAGCCATGTCCATCTGTAAGAAGTTAGAAGCTTGCTGTACAGCAGCCTGTTGTCTATTAGATAAGTTAGCCATATCGAGTTGTGATAATGCAGCAGCCTCAGCCATAACCATAGCTTGTCTGTTAGACAGATTGGATAGCTCCATAGTGTTAGCTGCACGAGAATCTTCTAAGGCTATTTGTTGTTCAGCCGTGAAGTTCATGTTAGCAATGTCACCTATACGTGCAGAGTTAGCTACACGAGCTTGGAATGCTTGGTCAAACTCCATGCCCATAAATGTAGCACGTTGCTGTGCAGCAAGAATTTGTCTTTGCTGTCTGTTAGACAAGTTCTGTGCTTCAAACTGTGCTATAGTAGCCGCATCCATCTGAGCGATAGGTAGTGCAGCTTCCATTGCAGCTTGTATGACAGCTTGACCTGCAAGACTAGACGCACCAAGACCACGAGCAGAGAGTGTAGCCATTGCGGTACGCATAGATCCTGCAGCCCAAGCAGGTGTCTCACCACCCTCAAAGTCAGCCATCAATGTTTCTAGCTGACCTGCAACTGTTGCCTGTTTAGTTGGTGTAGCTTCTGCAGCTTGTATTGCTTCAGTAAATGTAGCAGCTTTGGTAGCATCTGCTTCACCAGATATTATCTCACCGTCTTTTATTTCTCTAGGATCAGGTGCATCAACTTTTATAGCATCTCCTAGTGCTGCTTCCATGCCTTTTATGGAAGTGTCAAATTGCTGTTGTGCGACAACATCTTTTGTAGGTGTGCCTGTAGATGCTTTTAATGCTCCTGTTTGTAATTTTACCTGTGGTGTAACAGTAGTAACATCTGCCTCTACAGGTTTAGAAGCTGTAGGTTTTACAGCTTGTTGTACAGTACCTACTGTAGCAGCTTCAGCAAAGGGAGCTATCGGTACAGTCATACCTGCATCTACTGGAATAAACTCACCTGCAGTAGGTTGTATCATAGCTGTTGTAGGTTGCATTGGCTGCATTGTTTGTCTTACAGCACTAGCTTGCATTTGAGCTAGTTGATCTGTAGTAAGACCACCTGTTTCAAAACCTCTTACTGCGCCACCTTGATTAAACTTCTGTATGTAGCCGCCTATGGCAAGACCTTTAGCTTTAGCAGCAGGATTAGCTTCTTCAAACTTGGCGTGACCTTCTCGTGTCTTAGGACCATTGTAACCCATCTTGCGGAAGATACGGTCTTTACCTTCTAGTGACATGGTATCCATTAAGCCACCTTCTGCAGCAGCTACTTCAGCCTTTACTTTAGAAAAACCTGGTGGTACATATGTAGTAGGCTGACCATTGAACTCAGTGATCATTATTTGTTGACCTAAGTCATTACCATATGGCACAGTCTGATAGCCTTGAAATACTGCAGGATATGCAGCGCCTGTTCCTGGCTGAGTAGTTACAAGTGTTTGTGGTACTGCACCTTGTGTACCTGCATACTGTGTCTTGTAAGATACTTGGGATGGTACAGCAGACATGCCGCCTGTTTGTGTTGTTGTTGCTACTGTGCCTGGACCAGATCCTGCTGTTGGTACTACATCCTGATATGTCACTGGTGATACTTGCTGCATTACTGTTTGAGATACATTAGGGTCAATTGTAGCTACATCACCTGCTTTTACTTGTTGTACTGTTGTCGGAGGTGTCACAGATGTAAAGTCACCTCCTGCTACACTGGAGTCTACAGTCTGCATGTAGTCACCTGCTGTTAATCCTGTTGTACCTGTACCTGTTGTGCCATCTGTACCGTCACTACCATCTGTACCGTCTTTACCATCTGTTATATCATCATCGTCATCTACAATAGGATTAACAAAAGTATTTATTTTTAATATTTCATCTGCTAACGCTTTAGCATTTGCTGCCTCTTGTGCATCTGTACCTATTCTACCTCCAAGACTTCCTATTACATTTCCTGAGCTATCAACTATGTTTAAGTTAGTTTCTTTATCTCTTTTAAGAAACCCACTACCACCTACAGTTAAGTTAGAATCATCGTACCCTAAAGTTTCTGTAGTATTTGCAGCAGCTTCAGCAGCCGTTTTAAATTTAGCAAACTCTGATCCTACATTTCTAGTATTTTCTTTTTGACGCTGACTTCCTTTTTTACCTTTTTTTACACCGTCATTTGAATTTATCAAAGTTGTTGTAACACTACCATCTTCGTTAGTGCTTTTCTTTACTATACCAGTACTATAAGTAGTAATAATGGCTTCATACACTGAACCATCAGCAGCAGTAAAAGAATCAACAACCTGCCCTTTGTCTAATAAATAATTTTCATTTACTGCCATACTATATTCCTTATTTACCCATTGTCATCCATACCGCACCTGCAATAAATGTCAGGACTCCAACGGTAGATACTTTTACTAATGTTGACCATATAGATCTGCGTGTATCTCTCCACGCTTCTATTAAGTTACGCATCTCTAGTATATCTTTTTGTGCATCATTATCAAGTAGCCCAATAGAACGTAGTGCCTCTTTAGCACCACGCCTAGCTGCGTTGTCTAGCATTGTCTCTATCTCTTCTGGGGTAAGCTTGATGTCACTCACGTGCTAAGTCTCTTGCTTTTGTCATGCGGCATTCCCTTCGGTAATAAGAAGTTTGTTAGCGGCAATAGCTCGCCCTGCTTTTATTGCACCAGTTGATGTAGTTGCTATAGTTCCGTCTAATTGAACATAATATGTTGAGCCTATTGTTAAGCCACTTTGGTTCTCTGCTGTTGAACCCATAACAAGTATGTCACCACTAGCGGTATCGGATATTGCACTCTCTGCAAAACCAATCCAACTTGTGTTGTTTGATGTTGCAGATGCAATTGCTACAGTTAAATATCTAAAAGCACCATTATTTTGAGCTTGAGCCGTTACAAACAGTTTGTGTTCTTCAATAGCAGCAACAGCAGTCATATTGTTTACGCCATGTGAAGCTAATTCAGTTTCGGCTTCTTTAGAAATAGACGAACCGCTAGTATTAATTTTCATTATTGTTAATTTAGTACTGTCTAAACTTGAACGCCTTACAAATACTATTTTTTTACTGTCAGCATCATACTTTAAATGCATTCTTTGGCCTTGATGGGCAGTATTTTCTTGGAAAACTGTTGATGCCCCACCAACAACGCTTACTGTTCCGTCAGAAGCAACATCAATTTGTTTCATTCCAATGTTACCACTGTAATAAAAAACAGTTAAAAAACAGCTATCTTGAGGATTAAATTCAGTACGAGTATAATAGATATAACCATTATAAAAATTACCACCTGCATGATTTGTTACAGCACCGTTAGAAGTGCTAGTAGAAAAATAACGGTACGTCCCATAACCGCTTGCAGCGCCATTCTGGTAAGTTAACATAAATCTGTTGTTGATGCTGTCATGAGCCATCCAGTGGTCTTCAGAGTTTCCTTGATTGCTCTGAATAATTGGAGACCCTTTTTCAGTTAGAGTTGGAGATGAACCTGCATTACCAGTTATTTCATAAGTAATAACTCTCACAGCACTATTGTTATCAATATAACCAACACGAAAATGACCATCAGTTGGTGAGAAACTTGCTGATATTGGTCTTCCACTACTGGCTCTTACTTGTTTGGATGTTTGATTGTTACTGTCTAAATTATATTGAAGCTGACCATTTGAGTCTGCATAAACACGAAGAAATCCATTTCTCAAATAACCATTGCTTCCTCTCCAAACTACAAGCAAACGACCAGTTGATGGATCAAATGCAGAAGCAATGCCAGAACCATCGTGAGTATCACCTAAAAATACATTGCCATGCCATGTTGAAAAAGCATTAGAAGATGGAGTAAAATTACTTGTTGTTAGATAAACATCTGCACCAGTACCCCAAACATGAATGCCTGACCCTGATTGAGTGTCATAACTTGTATCAGGCCAATAATAAAGTCCTCCATAACCGTAATCAGCATTAGCAGGAGAGGGAGAAATTCCACTAGAACCAAGAGAACTAATAGGATTGTTCTCTGTTATTTGTTCTAAAACCTGTTTTACTGTACCATTTGATTGTAATGCTACTGGTTTACCTATTGCAATTGCACCGTCAGCAGTAGCAGAAAATTTACCGCCACCACTGCCAACTCCTGCATTAGACAACGCAGCCACCGTTGTAGCATCTACACTCGCTATGTTCTTTAGCTGTCGGTTGTTATCAACAATCTCTGTTCCACCAATTTTTAAAGCTGTAGAAGCGTTAATGGTAGGTGCAGTTGCAGTACCTGTAAATGTAGGATTAGCTGTTGGTGCTTTTGTGTCTATCTGAGTTTGTACAGAAGAGTTTATACCTGCTACATTATTTAAATCTGTAGTACTAGCTGTCAAACCTGTTAGTTTATTTAGCTCTGTAGTACTAGCAGTAACACCTGTTAGTTTATTTATTTCTGCTGTACTTGCGGTAACACCTGCTAATTTGTTTAGCTCTGTTGTGTTTGCAGTTACACCATCTAACTTATTTAACTCTGCAGATGTAGCAGTAACGCCATCTACTTCAGTAGTGCTTATAACACCATCTTGCAGCAGGTTTCCCTGCGACATTAAACTTGCTAAATCCCTAGCTCTAGACATTTATATCTCCTATACAACTCTTACTTTTAAATTCTGTGCGGCCAACGATTTAATCTGCACCTTATTGGCAGCAGGGTGGAAGAAGTCATAGTCCGTACCAAGCACAGCACCCTCATTCAACGCAGCAGCGTCATAATTTAACGTCACACCATCAGATGTTGGCAGTGTACTTGCAGCCGCATCCATACGCAGCGCAATCATTAGGTCTAGGCTTGTGCCAGTGGCGAAATGGTTGGCATCTGCAACAGCGTCTAGTTGTGTTTTGTCCATGCGGTTAGCTCCAATAGAAAGAGCTTGTTGCAATGTGTAGAGTTCATCATTGACTGTGCCGTTAGACCATGTTGGCGTTGTTACAAAATTAGGAACACTTAACCCTAAATTATATTGGTATATTGCTGTGTCATCATAATCTGCTGTATATATTTTTGTTCCATCAGAACTAAACACTAGACCTCTTGCACCACCATTAGCAGAATCTAATGAATAAGAATTATTGCTGTAACTTAATGTTGCTAAATCCCAAGCAGTACCAAAGTTGTACTCATATATTTTGTCGTTTTGTGTACCGACTGTGTACATTTTAGTACCATCTGGTTTCAAAAACATACCAAGCACACTACTATCTTGGCTCTGATTGTTAAAAGATTTATTTGCATATGATGCTGTACTTACATCCCAAGCAGTTGAAAGAGTATACTGCATTATATTAGTGTTTTCCTTAACGTACATTATTGTACCATCAGATTTAAACTGAACACTCATAGGCGCTGACATTTGACTACTTACTTGATAATATTTACTAGCATAACCTGCTGTAGTTATATCCCAAGCAGTACTCATATTAAATTGAGCAACCTGATTAAATTGGTCACCTAATAACCAAAACGAAGTACCATCAGGTTTAAAAACTATATCTCTAGGGTCATTATCTATACTATCTGTTGCATATTGTGCGATAGACCCAGCTGTACTCAAATCATAAGCTGTAGATAAAATATGTTGCCGTATTCTACCGTTGTTATCAACATAATATATTTTTGTTCCATCGCTGCTTATTGAAATACCATTCAAGCCTCCACTAAGACCTAAACTAGATGCATCAAAAGAACTGTTGGCATAAGCAAATGTAGAAAAATCGTAGCCTGTTGTAGTTACAGTGTTCTGACTGTTATACTGCCATGTACCACTATTATTTCTGACAATCGGACGAACACCATCAGTACCTTTTGCCACCGACCAAGTAGTTCGACCATCAGTTGAGACTGCATAGTGGGCTGTACCTGTCCCTGCGCTTTCGGCTGCTGTCATGCTGTTGATGTCTACAAATGATGAACTGTCTATGCGGCCAACAGAGTTGGTTACGCCAACGTTGTATTGGGCTGTGGGTTGGGTAAAGTTTTGACTTGCACCAGTAGAATACTGAAAAACTCCTTGAGAACTTGAGTCAACAACATACAATTTAGTCTCGTCATCTGCTTTTAAGTGCATACCATTTGGTTGCGAACCTTGAGCAGATACATCTAAAAACACATTATTATAGGAAGCAGTGCTTATATCCCAAGCTGTAGATAAAGTATACTGATGAACTTTATCGCTATCCCTACCAACAATAAACATTTTAGTACCATCAGATGTAAACTCTACATCATGTATATCTTGCTCCTGACTATGGATGACAAAATAATCATAATGAGTCCAATTATTAATATTCCAAGTATATCCAGAATTAACATTGTACTGAACAATCCTGTTATTTTGGGTATCTGCTGTGTAAAATTTAGTACCATCAGGTTTCCAAAACAAACCCATAATATTACCAGTATGAGTACCTATATTTGCGTTTGTAGTATAACCTGCACTACTTAAATCCCAAGCAGTAGAGAGTGTCCATTCATCAATCTGATTATTTTGCCTATCAGCAATATACATTTTAGTACCATCAGGCTTAAAGAATAAGCCACCTGAATTACCACTATATGATGAAAAATCTTTACTAACGCCATTATATGAGCCTGTACTTAAATCCCAAGCGGTAGATAAGTCATATTGCCAAACTTTTTCTGTGCCTCCTCCTGCCGCAATGACATACATTCTTGTTCCATCAGGTTTAAAAAACACACCATCATTAGAACCTGCTTGAGAACTGGTGCTTACTGATTTGTTATCATAAGAACCATTTGCTAAATCCATAGGGGTTATAGTAGATATACCCGACATAGTAATACCATCAGCATCCCCTGCTGATTTCAGCCCAAACATAGACCAACTACCTGCGGCTATCGTAGAGTTATCAGTGAACGCAGAGCCGCCTGTTGTGCTGTATGTGCCTGACGTAGCTGTTAGGATTACATCACCGCCATTGCCGACTATGCGTTTGCCTACGTCTGTACTTGCGAATGAGCCAGAGCCTAAGACTAGGGCTGCTGCACCCACACTATACTCATGGAAAAATGGATTTGTTGAAGGGCGATAGACTAACAAAAGATTGCTAGATTCTATTAGATATATTTGCCGTACATAATTTGTAGTTTCAGCTTGCACAGAAAAAGAACCAACTAATGATGATATACTAGTGATGTCATAAGCAGTGCTTAAATTATATTGCAAAATACTGCCAGCACCATGATCTGCAATAAGTAACTTTGTTCCATCAGAAGATATAAATGGTGAAGTATCTGATATATTATTAACTGAAGAAAGAGTAACGTTGCTTGTAAGGGTTGCACTTGTTAAATCAAAAGCAGTGCTTAAGTTATATTGATGTATGGTCTCGTTATCGTATCTAGTTATATAAATCCTAGTACCATCACCATTAAATGTAAAACCGCCTGGAGCATTTGATGTAGCGCCATTTATATCTAGCGTTGTAGCCGCACTACCACCAATAGTGCTTATATCCCAAGCTGTGCTTAACGCATACTGACGTATTTCTCTGCTAGAATAATAAGTATACTGAGTAAAAAGCTTTGTACCATCAGGACTAAAGTGCAAAGACTTAGTATACTGACTTAAAGTTGCTACTTGGCTGTGTGTTGCTGATGTAATATCAAAAGCCGTTGATAGGTTATACTCTCTTACAGAACCGTTACTTGTGCCTTCTAGAACATAAAGTTTTGTTCCATCTGGCTTAAAAAAGAAACCTCCATCTGAACCAGTAGCTGCGTTTGGAACATCAAGACTTCTAGAAGTATAAGCACCTGATGTAATAGAAAATGTATTGCTAGGCGTAAGCGTCACATTAGCAGCGGTATTGTGGAAGTCGTAGTTACTTGCTGTAGAGTTTACATCCCAAGCACCCTTAGAGGATATGCCTTGCTGTGGTACTTCTTTTGTAACACCAACTACTGGCCCTACAGAAACATTAGAGCTTAGTGTTATCTCAGCGGTTTCGTTTTGGGCAAACGTCTTTGTAAGTGTGCCTTTAGTTGGGTCAGTATTAAGCGCAGAGTTAAATGCGGTGACTGTTCCACTGTCTATGGTTGCAATGTTTTTTAGCTGTCGGTTGTTATCTACAACTTCTGTGCCGCCTACTTTTAAAGCCATCTTCGGAATCCCCTATTAGCTTATTGTTGCGTTTGAGTTGACTGCGCCAACAACATCTAAGTTGCCATTAGCATCAAGTTTCATTTTATTAACACCTCCAGTAGCAAAGTACAATGACCCACCACTTTCAGTTACTGTCCAATTACTTCCAAGTACTACACCACCAGAGCTATTTTCATTTACAAGCTTTATCCAGTTTCCACCGTGTGCGTAGTACCCCTTGCCAGTACCATGTACGTGTGCAAACATGCCGTGGTACGTGCTTGCTGATGGGAGGTCTGATTCATTTGAATAAACATTAGAGTAAGTAATTTTATTACTGCCAAAGTCATAATCACCAGAAGTCTCTGGGCTAACTAATTTTATCCAATTACCTGCATGTGCAAAATATGCTTTCCCTGTACCGTGTACGTGTGCAAACATTCCGTGATACGTACTAGCACTTGGTAAATCATTTTCATTTGAGTAGACATTAGAGTAAGTAATTTTGTTACTACCAAAATCTACATCTCCTGTAAATGTAGCACCACTTAGTTGGGCGTACCTTGCATCAGACTGTGCTTGCGTATACATATTTCCTAACGAAAATGTACCGTACCCTACAATAGAAATGACATCGTTAGTAGATGCAGCCGTTCCTAAAACTATAGTTGTTCCACTTGTAGATGTAAAGTCTGTAGGTGCTAATTTTATACCGTTCATATAGACATCTACAAAGCCTGGATCATATGTAGCAGGAAAGGTTGTAGTTGACCCACTGTAAGACCCTGATGAAGTTCCAACAACATAGTCTTCTCTACCAGATGTTCCATTTACTGAAGAACCTGCAGCTTGCCATGCACCACCAGTAGAGTATACATAAAGAATATTTACTGCTGTATTAAAATAGAGAGCACCTGCAACTAAGGCGTCACCGTCATTGTCAACTGTGGGAGCTGAAGACTTAGGTCCAAGGTATCTATCATCAAAATCATCAAAAGAAGCAGCAGCAGATGTTGCACTTGAAGCTGCAGATGTAGCACTTGATGCAGCAGCCGTAGCTGAGTTACCTGCATTTGTTTCGCTAGTTGCAGCAGCAGTTGCAGAAGCTTGTGCATTGGTAGCTGAAGTAGAGGCATTTTGGCTGCTACCAAACAAGCCATCAACATAAGCTTTGGTTGTGATGTCAGGATTATTAGTAGGTGTATAAGTAGTCGTAATCTTTTGACTACCCATGTCTATAGCACCTGTTAATGTGCCACCTGCTAACGGTAAGAATGTATCGGTTGTATACTTTTTAGTTGCTGCATCTTGGTTAGCTGTTGGATCACCTAAGCCTGTAATCTTAGCAGTACCCATAGCTATAGCACCCGACATTGTACCACCTGCAAGGGGTAGCTTAGTAGCTATACTATTTGTAATAGTTGTACTAAAACTTGCATCATCGTTAATAGCTGCAGCTAGTTCGTTGAGTGTGTTTAGTGCTCCAGGTGCTGAGTCTACAAGTCCTGATACCTGTGTATCGACATAATTTTTAGTCGCAGCATCCTGTGCAGAACTGGGATCAGTAACGTTAGCAATTGTTGTACCTGTAACGTCCAGTGTGCCGTTGACTGTTACATTGTTAAATGTAGATAGGCCAGAACCTGCTGTGACATTCCCTGTCACATCTCCTGTTAAATCACCACTAACATTACCTGTCACATTACCTGTAACCTGCCCTTGCAATGCTCCTGTAAAACCTGATGAGGCTGATACTGTTGTAGCGGCTACAGATGATGGAGTTGTTGCACCAATAACAGTACCATCCACTGCACCGCCATTAATATCAACACTTGCAAGTGTGGCTTGTCCAGATGACGATACAGTTGTAAAGCTACCTGCATCAGCACTAGAAGCACCAATACTTGCACCATCAATAGTACCTCCATTAACGTCTATGTTTGAAAAAGCAGCAGTACCCGATACAGATATAGAGTCAAAATATCCTACGCCATCTATGTGTATATCTTTAAATTTTAATAATGTAGTACCAATGTCTATATCATCGTCAGTTACAGGAACAATAGCACCATCTTGTATACGTACTTGTTCTACTGCAGCCCCACCTACTTCACTGAAGAAACCTATACGGTTATTACTAGTATCTATTACAACTTTGTTTAAGGCATCCGTGTCAGCAATAAGGGGTACATACGCACCCTCTGTAGAACTACCATCATGTCTGTGACCGCCTGATAAAGCAAAAGCATCTCGTATTGCGTTATACTCTGCGTTTACTGGTGCAGCTTTAATAACCGCATTAGCGATAATGTCAGCTACTGATTGTCTTGTATAACCTGCCATATTATAACCTGTCTCCTACTCCAAATGTAATCACTAAACCTTGGACACTGTGTGATGCACTGGAATCATTAGTTACGAATTTTAAAGATGCGGATTTACCTGATCCTGATATATTTGTGCGTTGCACTGGTGATGGATTACCATCAAAGATTGCAGTACTATTATATATAGCTTCATTATAATATGCTGCAGCGCCTGTTGTTGTCAAATTAAAGTTAGTTGGGTTTAATGTATCTACGTCTTCGTAGTCATACACAGCCGACATAACTATAGAGTTATCACCTTCGGATCTTAAGTATGTAGCTACAGTGTAAAATACTTTGCGTTGTTCTGGGTCTTGCATATGAAAAAACGGAGTCTGGAATAAACTAAAGATGTCTGTACCATCAAAGCTATTTCCTTGTTCTTGCCTGTGTACTTTACCATCTTGAGTGCCATGTATTACAAATTCATTCTGTCCTATATAACCACTGTCAGCACAAGTAGCTGTTATACCTAGTAGCTGCCCATACTCAAACTGTAATCCATTTGGTGTTTGTCTAAATCCACCTATAACACCTTGTGAATCTGCTGCACCAAAGAAGTATCTAAACTGTGTCTTCTGTTTTATAGTTACAGCATTCAAGCTGTTAAGGTCAATGTCAAAAACTATGTCTGTAAAAATAGACTGAATGTCTTTTGATACTGTCTCTAGATTAACATCACCAATCTTTGCTGTACCTGAGATAGGGCGTAGACCATCCTGAGATAAGAATAGTAAGTCACCACCAATTTCTATAACACTATCTGTAGCTAGGCATCCTAAGTCATCAGTAACAGTTTGTAGTACAAAGTTAGCTAGGGCAGTACCACCTAGCTTTTTAATGTTTGTACTACCAAATATAAATAGTTCGTTCCTAAACGATTTAATTGCAACTATAGGAAATCCTACATTTATTACACCTGCCCCTTGACCTGGTGCAAAGTCTGTTTCATCTAGCGGTGCACTAAAGAATAGCTTTGTTGGATGAGCAGGGTCACCTGCTAAGAATAAATGATTTTGAAATATTGCAGAGTACTTAGGATCTGTTGGAGCGTTAGCGTGAGTGATCTGCGTGTAAGTTGTACCATCATATGTAGCTGCAGGGTTTATACCATCTGTTAAAACTACCTTTTGTGTACCAAAGTTAAGTCTAGAGAATCTAACCTTAGTTACACCTGTCATAGTAGGTGAGCCTGAAGTAGTTACAGCATTCCATGCTGAACCAGAGTTGCTCCAGTAGTGTAGATAATTATTACCTGTTGATGGTTTTCTACAAGCTAGTATACCGTCATTAATACCATCTGCTACACAAACACCTAGAACTGGTGTGTTAGCCTGGCCTGTTACAGAACCATAATTATTAGCAAAGCCGCTTATCTTTCTGTAGCCACCAGTAACAGCAGGTTCGTAATTGATCAAAGATATAGCTGATCCTGGCTGTGTCTCACCTTGAGAAAGCACATCCCTACTAGTGTTAAGACCTCCTTGGCAGAAGACTTTGAAGGAAGCTAGATTATCAGCCATTATACACCACTAGTAAATGAACTTGTCCTTGAATCACCTACAACAGTAGAGCGTACAAATAAAGTATCATCAATTAAAACTCTACGCATTGTCTTGATGCCGTCTTCAAAGTTATTCTGATGCATGGCAGCACTTTGTTCATTGCTACGGAAACGCATCATAAACATCATAGCACCGTCTATAACTACGTGCTTAAACCTATCTGGTATAATTGATACATCATTAAATGCAGTTAAGTCTGTAGGAAATTTCCAATACACATACTCTATTTCATATGCTGCATTAGGTATGGGGCTAACACCAAAAGCTGTACCTAATGTTTGATACACTAGTGCAGGAGGTCCATCTCCATTTACTTGATCACCTGTATCATCTGATGGACGTACATTCTGTATATACTGCTCATAAGATATTACACTTAATGGCATAGGACTGTTGTTTTCGGAGCTTAGTTTCTTAAGATAGAATGTATCCCAGTCTGTGCTAGAATAGTCTGCAGGAAAATCATACTGTCTTGTGCCTACAGTAAGAGTCTGTGTGAAAGTTGTTTTGAGGAAAGGCCACTCCTGGCCATCCTGTAGAATAAGTCTAATGCTACTATTTACTGCGTCTTTAGCTAAAGCTTGTACGTTTCTTACAGAATCAAAGCCATCACCTGCAATGTCAAGTGTGACCTCGTTCATACGTCTTAGCAATTCATTTACTAGTGTGACATAAGTAGCCATAGAGTTATCCTACTGTTATATAAGCTGAAGGGCAAGCTTGACATAGCTCGCCCAACAGTATATTTAGTATTAAGCAGCGTTGTAAACGGCTGACACCAATGCTTGTGGGCGCAAGATTTTGCGACCGTATAGGTGCATACCACGTACAATGTCTGCAAATGAGTCTGGATCACGGTAGTTTTCAACTTTGTTGATCTGCTCTGCAGAAGCAACCGCATCTTCCTGACCTGCCAAGATAACACCGTAATGATCGTCTTGGGCAGTCGCACCTGATGTACCTGCACCTGTACCTTTAGCAGGTAAGTTGTTAGATACATAAAGTCGGAAGCCGTGTAAGTTGTTTACAGCTAGTCCGTTTTGTAGACCTGCTCCACCGTAGTCAGCATTTAATAGACGTGAATCTTCGTCTTTTAAGATTTCCATGAACACAGGGTCCACAACTAACCATCTACCTCGTGAGTCAACATTTGCTGTATCCATCTGACGAGCCATACGTGCAATCACAGTCAACGGAGATGTCACAGATGTTGACAACGCTGTTGCACCTGGAAGACGTGCAGCTAGAGGAATGGAGTCACCAGTTGTACCTGATGAAGCTGATGTTGTGATGTGTCCAATGTCAGACGCATCTAAACGGTTAACCTTTAAAAATTCACCGTTTATTTCACCAGATGTTGGGTGCTGTGCTGTACCTGAAACTGTGGTAGTGATAGCACCTGCAGCAGAGTGACCTGACATATACTGAAGCAAATCTGCATCCATTGCGTCAGCCATTTTGTATGCTGCTCTGTCTGCAGCTAGGCTTACGAAATCAACTGATGAGAATTGATCTTCAATGTCATCCATCTTAAAAGCAAAGTAGTTAGCTTTATCAATGGTTAGTGAAAACTCAGAGTCATCTAAGTCTTCTACGGAGATTGCAGTTTTACGCTCCAAAGCGTTGACTGTTACATCAGGCTCTTTCTGGATACGAACTACATCACCTTGGTTTGCAATGTCTCCGAAGTAGGAGTTGTTAGTGATTGCGTTTGCAACAGATGCTTTTCTTAGAGCAATCTGTGCTTGTTTGGAATAGATAATCGGGCTGAAATTGCCGTCAAATCCGCTTTTGCCAGAGGCAACTGCTATAGCCATAGTTAAATCTCCTTTATAGATATGGCGTGAAAATTTACACTACATACCCACTATAAAGAGGCTCTTGGTGTTAGGGTAGTCAGTTTACAGACTAATTGGCCTACTAGTCTGATCTGGGCCTATACTTTGAGGTAAGTCTTTTTGTGGCTAGTGCTTGTTAAAGCATACACACAGTTATGGTGTATATGCCATAGTTTTACTTATGAAATCTGTTTTGTCAACTATTTTCTTGACATATCATAAATAAACTTTCCTGAGCGTTGGGCATCCATTATTTCGTCCTGACGCTTTTCGTATTCCTTGATAGACATATTAGCAACTTGAGATTCTCTAATATACTTGGACTCTTCATTGTCGCTAGGTATGGTAGTACGTTTTGTTGTTACAGAAGAAGCTGCACCTTTATCTTCAGTAGGCTTCTTCTTAGTTGTTATACCTTTGTCTGCTTTGTACAAATCTATTACACGAGATACAGACTTAGCATCATCTACATTCTCATACAAAGCATCTTGTACCCACTTAGGCTGTTCCTTAGCCCACTCATGGAATGTATCATCAGCACGAATAGTGTTGAAGTCAGGATGCATTACAGATAGTTCAGCTTCAGCTTTTTCACGTTTAGCTGTAACTCTTAGCTCTTCAACTTCTTTTAGTCGCTTATCTATATCTGATGAACGCTCTTGTGCTTTCTTGTCAGCTATAGCTTCTACTATACCTGCTACATCAGGGTACTTCTTAGACCAAGCTTCTATCTCTTTCTCTGACTTAGGTAGTACAAGCTCATTCTTAGTTGCAGACTCTAGTTGTGACTCTAGCTTCTCGAACCTGAGTTTCCACTCTTGTTCTTTATCTTTCATGTGCCGCCTGATGTCACCGTAGCGTTGCTTGAAAGTCTTCTCTTCAGCACTTAGGTCTACATCGTCATCATCTGCTTCTTGTGCTTCTGCTTTTGGTTCTTCTTTTTGTTTGGAATCACCTTCTGCCTGTACTGGTTTAGCTTCAGGCTCTTTGCTATCGGGTTTAGCTTCAGCAGTTTCTTCTTGGGTTTCATCTTCCTGTGTATACCCTGCTTCTTTTAGTATTTCACGTAGCTCTGCTTCATCCTTGTCGATTCTTGCTTGGTTACGCATATGAGATGCGGAATGCACCTCTACTTGTTCTACTTCAGCCATTTTGTTTTCTCCTTATGTTGGGGCCAGTAATTAAACTGGGTAGCCTTATAGTTATATGGAATTATTATTCGTCAAAGCCTTCCATAGCAGCTTTTTGTCCTTTAGCTGCTACACTGTCACTTCTTACTCTTACTATTGCATTACTATTTCCTGTTGGGTCTTTTACCCAAGTCATTCCTGGTCCTGCATCTTTACCTATAATTGAGTTATCCCTATTACCTTCTCTAACTATATTTTTAACTGCAGGTGTTTCTACAGGTCTTGGTTTAGGTTTAATTGTTGAGCTAGTTGATTTATCTAATTGTGTAGTTTTACCATCTCTACGTGTACCCATAAAAGAATCTCTTAAATTGTCTCCCTGTACACCAAAGCCTTCATCGTCAAAACCTAATAAATCGCCTAACCACGTATTACCAAAATCTTTACCGCCTTCTAATCCTTCATACAAACTACCTTCACCACCGAAGATGCTTCCCTTACGTTTACTTTGATCTTGCAGTTTATCATTGTAAGCAGCTACAGCCTTAGCGTTTATAAGAGCAGTTACAGGTATTCCTAATGTACCTGCTAGTGCAGTAGATAGGTTAGCTAGTAAGCCTAGACCTTTAGTTGTTTTATCTAAGTCTTTGTCTTCCATTGACTCAGCAGCAGAAGATACACTAGTAGAGAGTGGATCACTAGAGCTATTGTCACTAACCTCTGGCTCTTCACCTACTGTAGTTTCTGTTGTAGTTTGTATAAGGTTAGTAGTCCACCCATCACTTAACATTGTGTCATACATTTCTTGGGTAGTAGCATACTTAGGATTCTCACCTTCTTTGTACATCAATACAGGAGTGAATCCACTAGGCATAGCAAAAGAAAAACCTGCCATGTATTTACTAAAGTCAAACTCAGCTTGCGTAGGATCATTCTCTCTAACTACACCGCCTTTATCATAACCTGCATTACCCATAGCAACAGGTGCACCTTGTCTATACATCATCTGCTGTTGTTGATACGGATCTGACATTGTAGACTGAGAAGCTTGACCTGTAATGAAGCCACCTACTGCTGCACCGATTGAGTCTAGCTCTGCCATCTCTTCAGGTGTAAGTTCATTGTCGTTAGCAGGTACAGGTTGACCACCTATACGTCCTTCTCTATCCATACGAGCTAACTCTATTTTAGCGTTTTCTCTTAGGTCTTCAAAGAACTTCATGCCATAAAAACGAAGAACATCAGCAGGTACTACATACTCACCTTCACTTAGCTGTGCAGGAATGTCATCTCGTACTTCTTCAGGTAGTGAACCTGGAGGTACTTCATTGCCTGATACTGGGTCTACATCAACTTCATCAGCCATGAATGCCAGTACCATCTGTTTGTCTTCATTTGTTGCCATTAACTTTATCCCTCAAATATTTTAGTCTTCTAAGAATACCTATCGCACCTTGACAACGATGCAAGTCTATAGTCATTTCACCTTGCTCTAATCGTCTTTGTTGTTCATCAATCCATATATCTAGTTCTTCACAGAATGCATCCCACTCTGCTTTATTGTTTACAAAAGCCTTAAGCGACATTACCACTAAATCCTTGTTCACCTGGAACTGGGGCTGTTCCTGTACCTATGTTTCCACCTCCTGCGCCTGTAGGGTCTTGTACGTCTGCACCTGCAGGTGGTGCACCTTCTTCAGGAGGAGCTTGTTGTTGTTCAGGGGTTGGCATAGGTTGTTGGAAAGCTTTCATTATCTCAGCTTGTATTGCTGCGTCTGCCATAGAGTTTGTAACTTTATCAGGGTCTAAGTCCATGCTCTTAGCAATCTCTCGTACAATGTAATCCATCTTAGCAAAAGGTGCTAACATTGGGTTAGAAGCTACCTGTAAGAATTGCATCAAGCGTTGGCTACGTACTTCGTTAGCCATGAGGCTTTCCGTACCATTAGCTTTTACTTCTAAGTCACCACGTATACCTTCATCAAAGTCAAACTGCATGTTGAATGCAAAGAATGCTCTACCTATAGGTGCTAGAAGATAATCGTCTACGTTCTTTACAACAGTCCTGATACTACCGTTGGCAGCAGACATAAGCATACTAATACCAGAAGCAGTACGACCCACACCCGAAACGCCTGTTTGACCATGAGCGAAAGATGGGAAACCAGTTGATTCATCTGCTAATACCCTTGCCTTATCAAATAGCTGCATGTTTTCACCTGCAACGTTTGGAAACTTAGTGCCAAAGATAGCTTGACCAGGTGCACCGCCTTGTCTGCGAAAGACTTTGCCAGGATACACGCTCATGTCCTGACCAGGTACAAGGTTAGTTTCGTCTATCTCAATAAGTAGATTACCAGATAATACAGCATTGTCAACAGCCATTCTCATGAAACCGTTCATCAATGTTTGTGTATCATCCATATTTTCAGCAATACCTACACCAAAGAAGCTGTATGGGTTATGTTCATAAGGCACAGCATAGTAAGGAATACGTGCAGGTTTGAATGGGTTAAGCACACAACGAACTACTTTACCGTTTACTACCCATATGTTAGCACTTACTTCATCTAAGTCCTTCATATCAGCAGGTATCTTAATGCCGTTCTCTTGTAGGATGTCTGTATCTACGTAGCCCCAGAACTCTAGGACTTGCCAACGCTCAGTATCTGAAGGAGCAGTATCATCATCCTCCATCTTCATTTCCCAGTGCTTACGCACATAGTCTGGTCCTAAGTCTATAGCAGCCTCAATAGCTTCATCAATAAAGTATGGTCTACCTTTCAATGCACGTAACTGATTGCGAGACATCTTGTGCCTTTCAATTACGTATTCAGCATCATCCATAGAAGAAGCTACAGGGTCAGGGTAGAAGTTCCACACACTTACATGATTAGTAGATGGCACAGTCTTAATAAGAGGATCATACTCACCTTCATCATTCCAGTTAGGATACTCTTTATCTACAGCGAATGGGCCTTTCATTACACCTGTACCTAGCAACGCCATCTCGAATGCCATGCTTCGTAAGTATTTAGATGCACCAGACTCGTTCAACTGATCGTGTATCTTCTTTTCCATCTTCTTAGCTGCTATCATAGCAGGATGGAATGTTACACTTGTAGGTGTACTACCGTCACCTTCTATTATCTTTTCAGATACTGGACCTACTTTATCTTCTACTGGCCCTAGCTTACGCCTAAGATCAGCCATAGTTTCACCTGGCTTTAACTCAGTGTCTGGTCCTATGAGGTACGGCTTTGTCGTTTCTTTTGTGAACGATTCACGAAGTACATCCGTAGCTTTTTCAGCATTTGGATCAATATTAATGTGGACAGCATCAGCTACACCGTCAGGTAGAACAGATGGGTTGATTGTAAGAGGGAACTTGTTATTACCAAAGAGTACGTCTACAATCTGTCCATATGCTGCTAGTGTTTTAGTCTTAGTAACCTTAACAAAAACTTTTGACTTTTCAGTAGAAGTAAACTGTACATCTGGACCATACACACCACGATAGTTTCTGTAAGCTCTTAGCCACCGTTCTTCATCAGCGTTACGAGCATCCTCTGCACGTTTGAAACGATCATTTACAAATGTAACTACATTGCTTACATTTTCAAAGAGAGTATCTTCTTGCCCCTCTGCTGCTACTACATCATCTGTCTCAAATGCTAGATCATCTATTTCAGCCATTATCGGTCATCCTTATTAAAGCAATCAAATTGTAAGCCATAGTACTCATTAGTTTCAAATTTTTCCCAGTTAGAGTTTTTTACAATCTGTTCGCATTGTTCTTTAGTAAATAGTTCTTGCATAACATATTGATTACCTGTGTATAGCCACTCTTTTCCAGTGTTACCCCACATGCTTATTACAACTACAAATGTTTTCATTCTTAGTACCCAAAGGTAGAGTCTGACATCTGAAAGCCAGAGCGTTGTGTTGCAGGGTTGTAATCCCATATAGAACTTCTTGGTCTGGTCATTATACCATAACGTAGAGCGTCATACAAGTGATCCTCAGCGTGTGTGTCTACGTCTTCAGGGTTTTTCTTGTCTAGCGGAATCGCAGGGATTTGCGCTATTGTATTCGTGCAGGTGGAAAAGAACACAAGCCTTGGCTCTTCAGTGAACTCGTCCACCTGCAACCTACGGTGTATCTCGTTCTTACCTGCAACCCTAGAGCCACGAGAGCGATCTGATGGACGCCAACGGCAACCCTTCATGTTCATTTGCTCTGCAAGTGATGGGCCAGTATCACCTCTTTTATGCCAGAGGGATGAATCTAGTACACCGTATCTTATAGTACCATCTTCAGCCTCTGCCTCTAGTATCATATCCGCTAGATCAGTAGCTGTAACTTTAGAACAATATAGCTCTCTGTAAACAACCAGTTGTTCACTTGGTGATACAGCGAACCAGAGTACTCCAGTGTAGGAACCGTAACCATAGTCGCAAGCTCTAAACTTAGCCCATCCACTAGGTATGTCGATAGGTTCCACAACGTGTATGTTTCTGTTAAATTCAGGAAATGCTGCCCCTTCGTTAATATCCCAGTTACCTTCTAGTAACTGCTTTCTTTGGTGCTCAGGCAATGATAGTAGCATTGCTTCGTAGTCACCACTGTCTGCTAGGTATGGATTGTCAAACAAACTAGCAGGTATAAACCTACGCCTAAATAAGGGTTCACCTTCACGGCTATGCCCTTTAGGAAATCTTATAGTGTCACCAGTTTCAATGTTTGTTGCCCAGAAAGGATCATTGGCAGGGGCAGGATCAATAAACATTTTCTTGACCCACTGGTGTCCGTTACCTCCAGGGTTAGTAGTGCCTCGCATATACAAACCTAGCTGAGAGCTAAACGCTGAACGAAGTCGTGACCTCATGTAATCCCAAGCGTAAGGAGTAGGCCACTGTGTAAGTTCGTCAAAGCCAATCCAGTTAAACGCTTGTCCTTGGTAGCGTGTAACATCCATGTCTTTATCTAAGTAAGACATCCACAGTCTACCACCTCTAGGTGCAATCCACTGTGACTTACGTTCACTCCACTTGATACCAGGTATAGCTTTAGGGTAAAGTTCTTGGCTCTTCTGTATGAGTTCCCTAAGTTCTTCTGTAGTATGTCGGACAAGTAGACCACTAAAGTTTGGATCGTTCAAACCGTGAAGTGGGTCAGCAAGCATCGCAAAACTCTTACCACCACCTGCTGCCCCACCATACAAGACTTCTCTTTCAGATGCGGATAAGAAGCTTGTCTGTGGTCCTGGGTTTGGTTTAAACACTACCTCTTGAGCAATGTCAACGTCAAACTCAGGCGCTTTTACTTCGGCTGCTACAACTTGTACTTCAGGCTCTGGCTTCGCTTGACTTGTTTGTGTAGGCTCCAATACATTCTTCTTCGAGCTTCTGGATCTCTTGTAGCGTTTCTTGGAGCCTTTTGGCAAGCTTGCGTTTAATTGTAGCTGCTTTCTTACGTTTTCGCTCAATGTCTACCCTTTTCTTTAGCCCTGCGTCAGATATGTATCTACCTGTTTGTTTTGTTAGCCACAGTGCTACTTCTCTGTAAGAGTACTGCATGAGATGTTTCTTTGCAAGTTCTAAGGCTTCTAGCTCTGTAATGATAGGCTGAAGTATCTTGTCATTATCTGGGTCAACTTCGTAACCAAACGGTATTGTTCTAGTTACTCTAGCTATTACGTGCCAGTCTCTTTCTGCACCCTTGTGAGGTCTAGGTAGTTCCCAATATCCAAGGGATTCACGGTTTACACTTATTCGTTTGTTCCTTCTTTAGATGGTAGTATAAATACGCCACCGCTAGATGACGATACGTCTACTCTATCTACCTTACCAAGTCCTGCTCTGTCAAGCAAGTCTTTTGCTGCAGACATCTTATCTCGTATGCCTAGCTCTGTTGGGTCACTTAGCGCACCCACCATAGCCATTGCAGCTTTAGGCGCTGTACGTGCAAAGTAACTACGAGTACGATCACCTATCTCATCTTTCAACGACTCAACAATGGCGGTAGTACTAGACTGTTCACCATAGCCTGATAGCCTCTTAGCTTGTACAACATCTCCCCCTGCTTCTTCAAACAAGACATCAAGGAACTTCTGTTGTTTTTCTGTTAGGTTTCTAGCCATTTATGCCACCATGTAAATTACAAATCCAAATATACCAAACCCTGCAGTTAAAAGCAAACCTGTTACGCCCCAAGTTATAATAGCTTCTTGCATTTCAGCTTTACGGTATTCTTGTTCTTTCTTTTGTTTACGTATCTTACCTTCAGTAGCTACAAGCTCATCCCAAGCAGATGGCCCCATACTGAAACTAATCCAGTCTTTTAGCTCTTTTCTCATTGCTTCAGCTTTTCGTTTAGCTGTGAATATCTCTAGAGCTTCTGCTTCAACAGACCCACCATTGAGTGCTTTCCACCAAGGAGGGTTTTTGTTTTTCTGTTCAGCGTAGGACAGATCACTCATGCAACCTGCCCATTGAGTCAACTGTCCTGACATATCTTGTAGGTCTTTACCTACCTGAAAGCCTTTCTTCAACGCATTGAAAGCTACGGTTGCACCACCGATAATTGTTACTGGATCCACGAGCCTCCTCCAAAAGTACTCCTAGTATCATTAAAGAACTGATTGTGTTTTTCAAAGAGCCTTACCTGATAGTATAGCCCTTTCTATATCACATCTACCAATACCTAAGTCTCGTAGTTCTCTGTCAGTCATATTGTAAAGTTGCAAACGTGCAATCTTACGTCTAGCTGATTCTGTCCTTGCTTCTATTATTCTGTTAAATAATCGTTTAAACATTTTATGCTCCTATGTTAACCCATTTTCTTTTTGGGCATACATAGTTATACATAAATAATGTCAGGTTAGTAGAGACAATACGGAATATCCGTTATGACTTTTTTGTACTCTTAACTTTCTTGACCATCTTAGTTGTCCAAGCTTCGTTCTCTGGTGTATCAGGATCGTCTTTGATGTAGTGTCCTTTATCGTTACGAGCACGTACCGCTACTTCTTCCATCTCTTCATCTTGTACAACAGGAGCAGCTTTCTTCTTTGCTTTAGCAGGTTTAGCTTCTTGCTGTCTGCACAACTCAGTTACGTTAGGATCTTTGCATTGCACGTTGCCGTAGGCATCTTCTGCTGCTGCTTGGTTTCCCATAGAGTCACGGACACATCCACTTTCTTCGACAGTGTATCCGTTAGCTTCTAGTACTTCTCTGTATTGTTCATAAAATTTTGCCATTACTTACTCTTTTTAATTGGACGTGCTGCAGGTGCTAAGAAACCACCTCTTGAGTAGCCCTTCTTTTTCATCATAGCACCGCCATTAGCCATGCCCTTTTTCTTTTTCTTAGGCATACCACCCTTGTTCATCTTGCCTTTACCGTCAGCAGCATAGAACGGAACCATACTTCCATCTTTACCTTTGACCATCTTCAAGCCACCTGCTGCATAGCCTTTCTTTTTCATGCCGCCCATTGCGTAACCTTTTTTCTTCATCTTCATTATTCTTCCTCACTGTATAAGTTGTTAAACACTCGTTGCGTATCCCATACATAGTCTACGTCTTCTTTTGAATTATAAGTATGTTGGTTTGGTTTAAAGTCTGGTGCACCTTCTCCTGTTTCAAACCATGCAGGGTGAGTTACTCTCACTCTATTATTGGGCAACGCAACCATGTTACCTGTATACTCACCTGCATCTAACAACTCCAGTACATGTGACTGTTTGTGTTGTGCAGGATCATCAGCTACTTCGTTGTCTGTGTAGTCTACCGTGAAGTAATACTTGGCAGGGTAGAACTCACCATCTACTTTAGCTATCCAAGGAGCAGGACTTGCCCTCTCTAATTTGTAAACTGAATGCGTATGAGACATACAATCCCAAGGCTGTGCCATATATGGTGGTAACTCTTTAGGCCATTCATCTAATGGCGTATCAGCTACAAGTGCAGTTAAGGGCATCCTAGCCCACATTGCACCACCGTGTACATTAGCTGAGTCATCGAAGTCTGACTCACATCCAGTGAACATAACTTGAAAGCTTAACGTTCTGTTTGGCATGGTGGTTACACCTATGACCATACAATGTAAAAACTCTCCGTGGTACTCTTCTAAGTTCTTCGTGTATTCTCTACGTACCCACGCTTTGAAGTACGGTATGCTGCTAGTAAGAAACGACATTACTTCCCTTTCGGTTTAACACCTCGCTTCTTCATACTAACAGCTATTGCAGCTTGTTGTCTAGGGCTTTTAACAGTAGCACCCCCTTTGTTGGCTCTAAATTGTCTAGTCTTCTCTGCGACTTTCTTAGGTTGAGGTACATGCTGCTTACCTGCCTTCGTGCCTTTTCGTTTAGCTCTGGTTGTAGCGGCATACTCACTGCTGCTAAGAGACTTAATAGCCTTATCAGGGAGATAACGCTCCCCAGTCTTAGCACTAGGCTTACCACTCTTGGTACGCCATTTCTGGTCACCCCACTTCTTTAATGACTTCTGTGGCGCTTTCATCTAGTTAACAGCAGTCACATTCTGGGTGACACTTACGATTGATAATCGCACACCACAATCTTTTTATGTATCTTCTCACGATTTGTATCCTCCACCTTTTGCTTTATATTGCTTGGCAACCATCTGCGCTTTACGTGCTGACCATTGTCCAGGCTTCCCACCTTTACTACCTGCTTTGACTTTTGATACAAGCTTCTTACGCATACCTGGTTTGGTGTAATTATTAGATGCATTTACTACCATGCCTTACAACTCCAATATCTTGCAGTGAACTTATCTGTAGCTGTATCACAATTATGTCTAGCCCTGAAGCTCTTACGTCTTCCAGGCTGATCTTTCTTGATACTCATATTAGGATCACCGAAACGAACTACCTTTACTTGGTCATCCTTCTTAGCTAGTACAGCACTCTTCTTAGCTGCACCTGGTGTCTTCTTAGGTTTGTTGTACCCTGGGTAAGTTTCACCACGATACTTTAACTTACCACTGGGTAGTCGCTCTACATCTTTAGTTGTTGCCATGTTACATAGGGTCCATCATGTTCATGTGGTCACGATTCATAAACTTCATAGTGTTCTCTAACAAAGCTAGTCTTTGCTGTAGGGCAGTGATCTTGTTTATCGTGAGAGCCAAGCTTTCTTGTTCTTCCCATAGCTCTTCTATCTCAGCGAATGCACCATCGATGTAATCCATGTTGTCTAGGACATCACGCTTAAGATTAACGTTATCCTCTACAGCCATCTTACTAGCGAACTGCTGTACAGATTCTTCTAAGCTAGATATAGTAGCAGCTTGCTGTGATACCCACCACACACCACCTGCTAGTTGCATACCCATTGCAGCTACAAGTGCTATAGGTAGTTTTAAATTATCCATACTCACGTTCCCTGTCTGGATCTAGTACTTCATACCTGGTTAACATACCTTCAAGATACATGGCACGTTCTACATGGTCTAAGGTGTACCACTCACCAGTACGATTATGTATTGCTTCTCTAACGTAAAACACATCCGACTTAGGAATGTGTACCTTCCTTATAGCACGAGCATCATTGTTAGCTAATGCATCGTAGAAGTCGTGTAGTACATCTTCGGATGCATATAGTTTTACTGGTTTGTTTGGCATTGTCAAGGAAAACTTTACATAAGTTACAACAAAACAACGTGTGTAGACTACCAAGTCTAAGTACAAACTACATAGAGGAGGGAGGAGGAGACACGCTGTGGTTTATATTAGCTACACAGATAGTCTACACACGTAGTTACAAAAAGTTGTATAGTTATTATATTGTTTGTAACTGATGTAAGTGTAACATTAATGTTTTAACAGTGTCAATAGAAATACAGATAATTATTTAACTACTTTCTCTATGTTATACATTAATGTTTAAATGACTTATGTTCAACTATTCTTATTATGTTTAACTATCTTTGTTTAACTACTCTTATATTGTTTTAACATTAATGTTTAACATACCCCCTTACCCCCATAGTTATAGTTATTGTCAAGCGTCTGTCAATAAGTTACGTTACGTCACATTAAATATGTTTTACATATAGTGTCCTTAACTAAGGATAGTGGTTAATTAGGTGCAAAAAACCTCGTGTGTGTAACTGTACATATACGTATAACGTAGGTTGGTGGGGTGGCCCATGCCCCTCCCCTTTGACAATCTTGTTAAGTCATTGAAATTACTACATATTTATTAATGGTTAGGTCAAAAGAAATATTTTATTCTACTTTTAGCCATATAAAACACTAGTAAGGCATTGTTATTGCTACATTTTGCTACTGATATACTTTCAATGGATAGTATGTGATCACAAAAAAGCATACCCCTATGGATGTGATCACGAAATACACCTATACGATGCACATACACACATCACGTTGTGATCACAAATATAGACAAGCATATTGTGCACATGCAGCAAAACGAATCAGTGCAGTGCAGCATTTGTTATGCAAGTGCAGCATTGCCTGGAGGTGTTGCAATTATGCCACACATCGATACGCCTTGTTTATATAGCAATTATGCAAAAATAGCCGTCAAAAAATTAACTGTTTACATTCTCAATGTTCGGGTTGTAAGATGATTGCATCAACTCAATAGGAGATTTTCACATGAACCAGTTAAACATTCACGATATAACAAACATTAAAGTTACTTTACCAGAAGCAAAAACAACAGATTTATCAAAGGTTGGAGAAGAAGACACAAAGTGGAGTGTAAGATACTTGGAAATAAAAACAAAGGAGGGTCTTTTTACCATACGTTTATTTGGTGAAACTATTGAAGATATTAAAATGCATATGGAATTATAAGGAGGTGTTATTTTATCGGTGG